>Ga0256845_1000620_pt1 | contig 32726 bp, 19 predicted proteins | sample RiftiametaG_FD_189101 | JGI IMG/M metagenome (GOLD analysis project Ga0256845, IMG submission 189101) | Tube worm associated microbial communities from hydrothermal vent at the East Pacific Rise, Pacific Ocean - Riftia | ecosystem: Host-associated > Annelida > Integument > Unclassified ...
ATAACTACATCTATTTTGGACAATAACCAAAATGATGTATTTCTAAATCGGGGTTAACCCTTACTAAATGCCGTAAGTTCACTATTTCACAACTCCTACTGCATAAGTCGGGTTAAATTTTGAAAGAAGTAAAATATTAATTTAACAATAAGTAAAATATTTAATATTTATAAATCAAGGGTTGCCGAAAAATACGGCAACCCCTGAGAATATACTAACTACTACTACTTAAGTTATTTATTTTATAATATTTACTTTTGCGGTATAAACTCCGTTTTTAGTTTTAATGTTAATAATGTATAACCCTTTTTCAAGAGATGAAACATCAATAGTTTTGTTACTTGTAAATTCATTATCAGTAACTAAACATTTACCTGCAACAGAGTATATTTTAAGTGTTCCTTGAATATCACCATCAACAGTAACAGTGTTTTTAGCAGGGTTAGGATAAATATTTACATTTCTTACAACATTACTATTAATTCCTACCAAAGTAGTAATAGTAACAGCATTACTTGCTTCTGAAACATTACCTGCAGCATCAAAAGCTTTAACTGTAAATGTATATTCTGTTTCAGAAGTTAATCCTGTAACAGTAACAGCTGTTGCAGCTACGGTATCAATTACATTATCACCTTCATATACATAGTAACCTTCAACACCTACATTATCGGTAGATGCATCCCATGTTAATACAACACTACTATCAGTGGTATCAGACGCTGCTAAATTTGCAGGAGCAGTAGGAGGTTCAGCTTCAAGAACTAATCTAGCAATCCAAATATCATCAATAGTCCACCAGTTAATATTGGAAGTATTACCTTCGAATTCATATTCAAAGCGAACATTTCCGTCAGTAACATCATTATAGCTCATTTTTTCCATTACGGTTGTTGCTCCAATACTTGAAGTAGGTTTTACTTGCCAGTAAACGGTAGTATCGTTATTAGATTCAGATACCATTCTTCCTGATATTTTATGTCCGCTACTACTTCCATAATTGTTAACGGTATATTTCAACATAAAGAAATAATCATCATTAGCATTCATCATGTTTTTAAGAGCTATATTTGGTGATATAAGAGCTGATGTTCCGTTAAACATAGGATTCCAATACATTAATAATTCGTAAGAGACTCCACCTGAAGATCCATCATTTGTAAACATCCAGTTAGCTGCATGATCAGAGAATGACCAACCTTCGGGTAATGTTGAATTGTCAAAACTTTCTCCCCAAACTATTTCACCTTCTATCATTTGTGATTCAATACCCTTATTTTCTAAATTAAGAATTACTCTTACAGGATAAGTTGGTAAGAATCCATTTTTTGTATAAGTAAATACGTGTCCTCCCGGATTTACATTTGTAAATTCAACTTCACCGGCAGCATTAGTTTGAACTACAACAGTATCTAATGTTACAGTTGCTCCTTCTACAGGATTATTATACCAATCAACAATTTTTATAGTTAAATCAGGCTTATCAGCAATCTCTTTAACTTCATGCTTATCAGCATTCATAATTTCTTTTGTTCTTTCATCTTGAACAAAAGCTGTAATTTCCATTAATTCAGGAACCCAAGCATCATTAATTGTAAATGTTACATCTACAGTATCTTTTACTTTGTTAATTAAATCAATGTAAGCACCTGCTGATGAATAGGGAGCCATAGCTCTTAAAACATCATTAACTTTAGTTTGACTTTGCCATACTTTATCTATATTTGTTTCGGTAAGAGCAACTCTTACTTTTAAACTATCGGGAACATAAACAGCATCAACTATTCTTTCGGCAACTATTTTAGCTGTAACTGTTTTTGCATTAGCATCATAATTATATCCAACTATATTAAGTTTAACAGAAGTAACACGAGCCATACGTTCCTCAACAAATGGCACATAAGTATTATACATGCTGTTAGAGTATGAACCACCTGCATATTTAATAATACCGTCAAACATTGTTGTCGGGAAACTGGTTATTCCGTAATAATGTAATCTATCAATACCTGCCGGTATTTTATAAGGATCACTACTTCTTGCATGATAGGCAATAGCTGCAACTTTATATCCGTTATTTTTTAAATCTTCGATGCCCATTTGAGCTCCCGGGCAGAAATTACACCATGTACCGGTTCCATCTTCAATAACTACCATATTTCTTTCGATACCGTTAAATATCTTTAATGGTTTATGTATTGTATCGTTATCTAAGTTAAAATCTTCGGGTGTTGTAACATAAGTTAATACATCATACACTCCATCAGGAACAGTTAAATCTGAGAAAGTAACGGTAGAATCTTGTCCGTAATGTAAACTATCAATTCTTACAGTGTTACTTACTTGTGATACTCCGTTACTAATAAAATCAACAGTTATATCAACTAAAGTATCAATAGAACCGGTATTTTTTACAGTAGCATCTACTGAAAATTTTACATTTGATTTTACAATATCAGGACATTCAACATTAAGCATTGTCATATCAACTCCATCAACTTTTTTTACGGCAAAATTGTAAACATCTATGTAATAAAGATCTCCTGCACCTCCAGTATAACAATATGCTATTTGTAAATTTTCTGAACCAACATCTTCGCTGCTAAACAGAATAGAATAAGGAATAGCAGATAACCAGCTATCAACAATTATAGAATAAACTTTATGCCAAGTATTTCCACCATCGCTTGTTGTTTGTATAGAAAATTCGTAAGGATTTGGTGTTAACCAGAAAGGATAACTTAATACAGCTGTAAAATCAACCTGTAAAACAATTGCACCTGTAGAATTAATTACCGGTGAAACCAAGCGACTTGTTCCATCAGGGAAAGAAGGCATTCCCCCAACATTACCGGCAAAATCCATAACTCCGCCATAATATGTTTTATAAATCCAGTTATCTTTACCAACTCCAGATGTTGTCCATCCTGAAGTTAAAGGATTAACTGCATAAGTGTCATATAAGTAATAATCACCTTGTGCTAAAGGCATTGCTGCTGATATTGCAGTAAGTCCGTCACCTGAAGCATTAATAGCATATACAGAATAATTATATACATCAGATAAAGCAATAGTATCTCCAATAAATTCTAATACATTACCTGCAACAGTATCTTTTTGTCCGTTTGAGCAAACTACTACATAATTTGTAATATTTGCAGGATCAAAATATGCTCCGTGAGCACCTTCGGTTGGAGCGGTCCATGTTACTTTCGGTTTACCGTTTTCTAAAGTAAATATAACAGTATCGGGAGCTCCGGGAGTATCTTCTCCTATCCACATGGTTTTTGTAACAGTTTTACTTACTAATGTATCAACAGCACCAACAGTTACAACCTGAAATCTATAAAAACCTGCTGCTGTAATTATTGTATTATCAATAACTTTAACTTCAGAGCCTCCAGCTGTAGGATTATCTACAGAATCTATTAATACTCCATCTATAAAACTTCCCCATTGATTTGGAGTTGTTAAATATAAGTATGCTTTAGTAAGGGTAACATTATCACCATCAATTTCTTTTGTTGGGTTTACCCATGATACAGTTGCAGATAAAGCACCGCTTGCTCCGGAAACAACTTTCATATCAGTAACTCTTTGTGGATAATTAATGCTTGGATCGTCTCCTGATATTAAAAGATTATCGATAGAAAACCCTCCTTCATCTCCGGTAAATTGAAAAGCAAGATATTTTGCTCCCGAAGGAAGATTATTTAATATTATATGATAATCTTCCATTACATAAGTATTAATATTATTTACAACAAAAGAATCTATTTGTGTAAATGTTGAAACATCTGAAGAATCAGTCATATAACCAATACTCATTATATTATTTCCATTTCCTAATGAAGAAAATTCCATAAATTTAGCTTCGGATAATCTGTCAATAGAAGGTGTTGCTAATAATACAATAGAATCTCCTTTGCTAAATTGTACTTTTCCACCAGAAACAAGAATATTTGCGGAATATCCTATTCCATGATAAATAGCATTCCAACCATTATATCCTATAGGAAATGGACCATTAGATACACCGGAAAAGTCTTCGGCTAAAATGGTATCTGTAACAGATGTTCCTTTTACAGCTGAATAATTGACTTGATGCTTCAATATATCCGGCATTTTTTGTTTCATCTCTTTTTTTACATAATCCGGCATATTTCCGGGAACTGACGGTCTTTGTTGTGCATTAACTATTAATGCTAACAATACCGACATAAACAGTAGTGTAAGTTTTCTCATTTTTTTAGATTTAAATTAAACAATAGTTTTATTAATAAATTATAATTGAAAGAATTCAATGATTCTGTTAAATCAAATATAATTAACAAAAAAAAAACACAACAATTTAGCACCAAGACATATATAAACTTTAATATAAATAAACCATTACAAAACCATTACAAAATTATATTTACTACTGTTTATCAATACATTACAAGTCAAATTAATTGTACTATTTAACCAGTAAAAGATAAGAAAGTGCAAAAACTTGCATAAAAATGTCTGAATTGAATGAAAATAAAACAAAAAACTGCATTAGAAACTAAAAAAACACTACTATTCGCTGAGAAATTTCTCACTTTCGTTCGATGATTATGTTGTAATTTAAAAAATCTTTTACTTTATCCTTAATTATGTAACTGTGAAAATTAAATGTTTAATGGTACGGCCGTGAGCCTTTTTTTTAAATTTCACATTTTATTATTATAAGTATATTTAAATTAATAACTCACACCAAGACAAAAAAACGGGACAATCTTTGCGAATTTAAGATTTAGAAATGCCGCTTTGCGTAATAATACCAATCTAATACTTTGCTATAAAAGTATATAAGCTAATATCGGTACCTGTAAGGTTTAATTTTTTACGCAAACGAGTTCGTGCTGTTTCCACACTATTTATATTTATGTGCATTATATTCGATATCTCTTTTGAAGACATATTAAGTTTAAGAAATGCACAAAGACGTAGTTCTTTATTGGTTAATTCAGGAAAATCAGTTTGCAATTTTTTGTAAAATTCGGGATGAATTGTAATAAAAGTCTGCTCAAATTCTTGCCAAATATCAGTCTTCTTGTATGTTCTAAGTCCGGATACCAACTCTTGTATAAGAGATTGATTCTCTTTTTTAAAGTTTAATCCTGATTGAGTAAGTTTCATTATAATATCATCTATAACCTCACTTATATTTATTAATGATATTATCTTGCTTGTAAGTTCTCTGTTTTTTAAATCCAGTTCTTTATTCAGATTTTCTTTTTCAAGAGCAAGTATTTCTCTGTTTAGTTTTGCATGACGAACCTTAACCTGCTGCAATCTTAATAATATGTATAAAAGAAAAACAGTAATGAAAAGTCCACCGATAACAAGCCAAAGTCTTAAAACTTTATTTCTTGTTTTTAAATCTTTAATCCGTTGCTCTTTCTCATATTCAAACTTCAACTCCATCAATTTTATTTTATCTTCCTTTTCTTTATCATGAACAGTATCTTTTAACATCAACAATTTATTTGCACAATCAAGAGCTTTTTCTACACGTCCTGTTTTTGTATAAATATCTTTTAGTAATGACAAAGCTGTTATTTGAGTAGTATTATTTTTTATGTGTTTAGAATAGTTATAGGAGCTGTCGGCATAAAAAATTGCTTTTTCATATTCTCCCATATTAAAATATGAATAACTGTAATTATTACACAACCAAGGTATTGACAATAAATAATTATATTTAAACATCATTTCCTCTGCTAATTTATAATATTCAAAAGCCTTATCTATAGAATCCATTCTAAACATTAATCTTCCTATATTTACATAATTAATAGTATTCCACAAATACAGTTTATACTTTTTATTTAATTCGGCTGCTTTTAAAAAATAAACCAAAGCCATACTGTCTTCTAATATATGACCATAAACAACACCTATATTATTATAAACCTTAGAAATAGATAAAGTATCATTTGCTCTTTGCATTATTCCCAATGATTTATGATAATACTCTAAAGATTCTTCATATTGTTGTTTTTCATTAGATATAATCCCTATCATATTGTAACAATCGGCAATAAGCAAACTGTCTCTTAGTGTTTTAGCTATATCTAACGATTCAAGAATATAGTTTTGTGCTATTTCGGCATCAAATGAGTTAAATATTTTCGACAAAAGAATATCGGCTTTTGCTTTCCCCAAAGGATATTCCAATTTATTTGATAATATCAATGCTTGTTTTGCAAAACCCTGAGCTCTGGAAATATCGCCACTATTATTATAAAATTTAGATAAATCAATCAGTAAATATATCTTTTCGGTATCTTTTTTTGTTGAAGCTAATTTAAAAAGTAAACTATCTTCTTTATTCTGAGAAAATACTAAAACAGTATTACTCAGTATTAACATTAATACTAATATTCTTAACTTGGCAGTAGTAATCATTATTAAATACTTTTCTTACATTACAAATGTAAAAATAAATTTGATAAAGTTGACTATTTATAATCTTTGTTAATCATAGGGTTTACTGATAAATACAAACTACACTAATAACAAGCAACTTATATATTGTTTAATAATTGAATATACAAGGGTTATTAAAGTTAGCATTTAATTCAATTTAAATGCTTACTAATCCATAATATAACTACTGCATTTTAAACTAAAACCATTTAATAGCAAATCTTATACATTTAATAAATAAAAATCAGCAAATAATAGTTACTACAATATATTCATAATAAACATCTCTATTTTTATAAGTGTAAAACAAGGTATTATATAATTATATGAAAAATAAAAATACGATTGTTGTTTTAAACAATACTGTTTCAATAAATTATAACGATATTGTTCATATACAATCAAAAAATAACAATTCGGTTATTGTTCTTTTTAACAATACAGTGCATGAATCAATATTAAGTATAGATAAATTGGAATGGGAGTTACCAAAGGAAACTTTTATAAGAGTACATCCTAATCATATTATTAATAAGGATTTTTTAAATAAATATTATACTGTCACATCAGAATGGGTTCAACTGCAAAACGGAGAAAAAATACCTGTGTCTAATATGTTAATTCAAAATAAGAAGACAAATATATTTCGTAAATTTATAGAAAGAATATTATCCTATAAAATATAATTATATAAGCTATCTAAAAGATAAAAACAGGTTATTACGAAGGTAAAGTTTATGATATTTTTCCTAAAATTATATTATTATCTATTAACGGATTTTTAATTTCCATTCAATGAAAGTTTTATTTTTATATAATTAACATAAATAGAGTTAAATTAATGCAAAATATTAAAAAATAGTTTTTTTGCATAAAAATCGGATATTTAAAAAAAACACTTTTTTTTATGCAACCATAAGTTATTATTATTATCAGATTAATAACTTATTATAAAAATATATCATGAAAGGATTTACTTTAATTATTTTAATTTTTTTAACTGTAAAACTTTACGCCGAATGGATACCGGTATCAAATAATGAGAAATGTACCCGGCAAAAAGATGCTCCTCAATTTTTATTAATTAATGATAATGAAACAAACACAATAGTAAAATTTGAGATTTCAGGTTTTGATTTACAGAAAGCAGACAAAACAAAAGGCAAAACCTTTGACTCTGTTGATTTACTTACCGATATTTATATTTCTGAAACAGGTATGCCCAAATTACCTTATTTAACAAAAGTTATAGCTATACCCGACAATGCAAATGTGACAGTTGAGATTGTTGAAACCGGATATACTAAAATTGTTAAGAATATTAATATAGAACCGGCTTTAAAATCTTGGAAAGAAGGAACTCCTAAACCTAAATTACAAAAAAACAACACTGTATATTCTTCATCAAATATTTATCCTAATACATTAGCTGAAATATCAAAACCTTCTGTTTTCAGAGACTTCAGAATTGTTCGTTTATCGGTATATCCCATGCGATATAATCCTAAGAAACAACAACTCGAAGTGCTTTCTTCAATAACAGTAAAGCTAAAATATAATAATACAAAAGCAAATGTTATAAATCCTAAAACTACAGCACAAAAAGCTATCTCTCCTGCTTTCGGTAAAATATACCGCAGTTTTATTTCAAATTATCAGTCGGTATTAAATTCAAAATACGGAGGCAAAGAAAGTGGTCATGATTTAATGTTGTGCATTATGCCTGACGAATTTGCCAATGCTTTTCAAACATATGCCGATTGGAAAAGAAAAACAGGTATTGATATTCATATTACAAAATTTAGTGATATTGATGCAAACGCTAATAATCCCGTAAAAATAAAAAATCATATTGCCGATGCTTATCATAATTGGGATGTTCCGCCTACATATGTCTTAATTATCGGTGATGAAGGTGTATTCCCTTCAAAAATTATGTATTACGATGATTATTCATATGCCAACGAAGATTATTTTGTGGAAGTTGATGGCGATGATTATTTCCCTGAAATGATGATTGGTCGTTTAACAAACGATGATGTTGACGGATTGAAAATAATGCTCAATAAATTTAAAAAATATGAGAAAGAACCTTATACTACCAACCCTAATTGGTTTAAAAAAGGTATCTGCTGTTCAAATAATTTTTACACATCACAAGTAAAGACAAAACGTTTTACAGCAAAAGTAATGATGGAAGACGGAGGTTTTACTTCTGTTGACACTTTAATGAGTAATGGAGAGTGGGGTTCAGGATGCTCAATGGATTTAACAGACATAAAAAATGCTATTAATCAAGGAAGAAGTTTTTTAAATTACAGAGGCGAAGGTTGGGCAGAAGGCTGGGCTGCATCATGTTATCAATTTCAATATACTGATGTAGAAACATTAAATAATGGCGAGAAACTTACTTTTGTGACAAGCATAGGATGCGGTGTAGCAATGTTTAATGCTACAGATATGACTAATTGTTTCGGAGAAACTTGGCTCGAAATGGGAACAATAAATCAACCTAAAGGAGCTATTGCTTTTGTGGGACCAACATCAAATACACATACTACATACAATAATAGAATAGACAAAGGAATATATGTTGGTATGTTTCGTGAAGGAATGGAATGTCCCGGACAAGCTCTTTTAAGAGGAAAACTATATATGTATAACTATTTTGGTGATGATGAACTGGTAGAATATGAATCTCGTGTGTTTACAGTTCTTGGTGACCCAAGTATTCATATTTGGAAAGATTTCCCACAAGAAATAAGTTTTACTCATCCTCAATCAGTTCCTGTAGGAACAAGTAATCAGGAGTTTACAGTAACTACTACATCAGGAACTCCCATACAAAATGCTCAAGTATGTGTATCCGGAGATAATGTTTTTACAACAGGTAGAACCGATGAAAACGGTAAAGCAATATTAAGCATTAATGTAGAAACTCCCGAAACTATAAATATTTTGATAAGAGGTTCAAACTTATATCCAAAACAAACAACAATAAGTGCTATTCGACAAGAAAAATTTGTCAGCCCTATTAATAACACTATTACTGAAGTTGAAGGAAATAGTGATGAATATATTAATCCTAATGAAAAATGGGAAATATCATTTACTTTAAAAAACTGGGGAACAAATAGTACCAATAATGTTAAAGCTACGCTATCGGTAATTGACAATAACAATGTAACATTAATAACAACATCACCTGTAGAGTATGGAAATATAAATTCGAATGAACAAAAAACAGCTTCTGCTTTTAAATTTTTCATAAAACCGAATTTTCCTATCAATGAGGATTTTACCTTAAAACTACATGTTTCAAGTGGTGATAAGTCTTGGGATTACACTAACAACATAAATGTTACCGGATGTGCATTAAGATATAAATATTCAATAATAAACGATAGAACATCAGAATCTCCAAATTACAGATTAGATATTGGCGAAGAAGCCTTAATTTATACTTCAATAGTAAATATCGGCAACGGCTTTGCAAAAAATGTAAAAGCAATACTATCAAGTAACAACCAATACGTCAGTATCTTAGATTCCATAGGCTCTTTTGGTAATATTAATGAAAAAGAAGTAAAAATAAATAAATCAAATTACTTTAAAATAAAAATATCACCAAACTGTCCCGATAAATATAATATTGATTTTAATATAAAATTAGAAACTCAAAACGGATTTTATCCTTACAGCACAATTCGTAATTTTGTATTATCGGTAGATAATCCCAAGCCTTCGGATATTACAGGTCCCGATAGTTACGGGTATATTGTCATATCGGATAAAGACCGAACTTTTGACAATGCTCCTGTATATAATTGGATAGAAATAAACAATATAGGTAATAAAATTAATGTAACATCAGAAGATTTTACAAAAACGGTTACTCTTCCGTTTGATTTTAAATATTACGGAAAAATATATCATAAATTAAGAATAAGCATTGATGGTTGGATAGCTTTCGGAGAAGGAACAGAAACTAACCACAAGAACAAAGAATTACCTCATGATGATAATGTAAATGCAATGGTTGCTGTATTTTGGGATAATCTTACAAATAATGTTTGGGGATACTACGAAGGCAACCTGTTTTATTATTACGATACCGAAAATCACAGATATATTATTGAATGGAACGGATTCCCGCATGCTAATGATGAACAATCTTTACACAAAGAGTTTTTCCAAGTAATTTTATTAAATCCTGAATATTATCCCACACAAACAGGCGACGGTGATATTATTTGTCAATATAAGAGTTTGAAAAAAATAAAATCTTGCTCACTAGGTATTGAAGATGATTCTCAAACAATAGGATTGTCATATTTGTATAACAATAATTTTCAGAATACCGCTTTTGCTATTGACAACGGAACAGCTATTAAGTTTACTACCGACTTACCGTCAACTTTAGTATCGATAAATGATAAATATACAAATGTTGTAAATGATGGTTGCAAACTGCAAAATTATCCTAATCCGTTTGATAACAGCACTACAATACAATATACAATACCTGAATCAACCAATGTGGCTGTTACAATCTATAATATTAACGGACAACTTGTTTATTCAAACAATAAAGGTAAACAACAAGCAGGAACATATTCATTTACATGGTCGCCCGAAACAAATCAAATAAACAATAACTCAGGATTGTATCTATGTCGTATTCAAACCGATAAAATAGTAAAGACCATAAAAATGTTCTTTATAAATAAATAAAAAAATAAACTATTGTTATATAATAAACTACTGCTACTTGTTAGTATTTGGTAAAGCGAGCAAAGAATCATACTTTTTAGATTCTTTGCTGCTTTTTGAAAAAAAGAACTATTAAAATTAAAAAGGGTAAAATGTTCAGTTTATATATTTTTCTTGTATTGATTGTTTTTATTATTTACGGATTTTTTGAATATAAAAATCATCAAAAAAATATTTATTCTATCCCTATTCGTATTCATATAAACGGCACAAGAGGTAAATCGAGTGTTACTCGCCTTGTTGGAGCCGGATTACGCGAAGGAGGTATAAAAACCATAACAAAAGTAACTGGAACCTTTCCGCGTTTAATACTCGACGACGACACCGAAACCGAAGTATATCGAAAATCAGGAGCAAATATTATTGAACAATTATCTATTGTAAGATATGCGGCAAAATGTAATGCTCAGTCTTTAGTAATGGAATGTATGGCTCTACAACCACAATATCAATGGGTTACCGAACACAAAATGATTCATGCAACCATAGGCGTAATAACCAACATTAGAATGGACCATGTAGATGTAATGGGTTATACTCTTGAAGAAATTGCAAAAACACTCAGTAAAACTATCCCGAAAAATTCAGTGTTGTTTACTGCTGATAATGTTGTTACTAACATTATCGAAAAAGTTGCAAAAAAACGTAATACAAAATTGTATATTACCGATGCCGAGACTGTTTCCGATAAAGAAATTCAAAAATTCAATTATATCGAACATAAAGAAAATGTTGCTCTTGCCATTGCAATTTGTAAACATGCGGGAATTGACAGGGAAACAGCTCTCAGAGGAATGTATAAAGCAACACCCGATGCCGGAGTGTTAATGCGATACCGAATCAACAACAGCGATAAAAATATTACTTTTTACAGTGCTTTTGCAGCCAACGATCCCGACTCGTCTTTTATGATTTGGGAAATTCTAAAAAAAGAAATTCCCGAAGAAGCAACCAAAATTGTGCTGCTGAATACTCGCAGCGACAGATTGGATAGAGCAAAACAACTGGCTGAAATGACAGGTTCAAAGTTAAATACTGATATTGATTATTTGATTTTAATGGGACAATCAACCGACTATGTTGAAGGAATTGCTTTAAAAAACGGTATAAATATCAAAAAAATAGTAAATATAGGATGGAGCGAACCCAAAAAAGTTTATAATAAAATATTAGAACTTACCGACAATAAATCTATTGTATTTGCCATTGGAAATATGGGAGGCATGGGAGCAAAAACTGTTGATTATTTTGAAAGTAAACAAACTAAACCTGATAAAATATTACAACCCTACTAACTAAAAATATTATGATAGAATTAGCTATAACATTGGGATTAATTTTCAGTTTATTGTCTTATGAAGTATTTGGATTAGCAGCCGGAGGAATTGTTGTTCCGGGATATATTGCATTGCATCTTACCGACACTCAACAAATGTTGGGAGTTTTCATTGTCAGTCTTATTACTTATCTTATTATCAAAGCTTTGGGTAATTTTATGTTTCTTTACGGAAGAAGGCAAATGGTAATAAGTATAATTATAGGAGGATTGCTTGCCAACGTATCGCGATACTTTTTTAAACTCGACCTTGCTTCAACATCAATAGAACTGCAAGCTGTAGGCTGGGTAATACCCGGACTTATTGCTCACTGGTTCGGTAAACAAGGTGTTTTTAAAACAGTAAGTGCCTTATTTGTATCATCAACTCTTGTAAGATTAATTGTAATACTGGTATTTGCAGGAAGTTTACTTTAAAAAAATTAAAAAATGATTGTAATACGAGCAAAATCAAATATTGTATTGGGATTTCTGTCTTTTTTGGCATTAATGGCTCTTATTGCTGTGGAATACAGCAAAACCGATGTAAAACAAGACTGGTATAACGAAAAAATAGCAGCTGCCGAACTATCGGAAAAAGCTGCAAATTATATTAAAGAATATAGACTTGACAAAGGTGTTTTTATTGATAATGTTAACGACCCTAACAATACCGCTTTAATAGGACAAGAATTTTCACTAATAACCACCGACCGCGGTAATATTGAAGCGAAATTAACATCAACAAATCCTAATTTTGCAGCGGTAATTGTTCAACTGCTTAAAGATGCCGGCGTAAAAAAAGGCGATAATGTTGCCGTAGCAATGACAGGTTCATTTCCTGCCATGAATATTTCGGTATTAGCCGCAATTGAAATTTTAGAGTTAAATCCCGTAATCATATCTTCGGTAGGAGCATCGAATTGGGGAGCCAACGACCCTTATTTTACTTGGCTCGATATGGAAAATTTGCTTTACAAAGCAGGTATTTTTCACAATCGCTCGATTGCCGCATCAATAGGCGGAGGAAACGACAGAGGAAGAGGTTTAAGCCCAAAAGGAAGAACACTTATTAAGAAAGCCATTAAACGAAATAATGTTGAATTTATCAACGAAGAATTTCTTGAAAGCAGCATCAACAAAAGACTAAATATTTACAACAAATACTCAAACAATAATATTAAAGCATATATTAACATAGGTGGAGGTATTGCAAGTCTTGGAAATACTGTAAACGGAAAGATAATTTCCACAGGACTTACAACAGATTTATCAATGAAAAATTTTCCGGCTCACGGAGTAATTATTCAAATGGGTAAAAAAGGAGTCCCCATTATCCATCTATTAAACATAAATAATTTGGCTGATAAACACGGACTTAAAAAAAGTCCTGTTCCGCTGCCCGAACCCGGAACCGGAGAGATATTTACACAAAAAAAATACAGCATAACAATAACTCTTATCGCCGTTGTAATTTTGGTTATTGTAATTTTAATTATTTACGTAAGTGAAAGTAAAGTGCATAAACTCGGAAGCCTGATAACAGGTGCCGAAAACGAAAAAAACAATAATCTTATTGATTTAAGAAAATCAATGTCGAATCGGATAAATTCAAAAATAATAAAATTTAAACCTAAAAAATATTCATAAAAAAACCTTTTTATCAACACAATATTAAACTATTTCTAAATTTTAAATTTTATGAAGAAAATTATTTTTACAACCATAATCCTAATATCAGCTTTAACTGTTACTAAAGCACAGACAAAGCACAAATCACAATTAATTGCACCCAAAATTTTTAAAAAGAAAGTAGGAACAATAGTAGCCGGAAAAAATCGCAATTACTATTATATGGATGCCGACAAAGCATCGGTAATATATTTAAAAGGTCCCGGAACATTAAAAGTAATTACGCGTGCTCAATTTGCCTTTGACAATAATGAATATCAAAATTATGATGTGCTATACACTATCGATGGCGGAAAAACTCAGAAATTCAGAGTAAAAGGTGTGCAACGCTCTAAAAAAGCAGCATTTCAAAACGGAAAAACAGGAGTGCCCGCCGTATCTAAATCGTTTAAAATTGAGCTGTCAAGAGGATATCACAATATAGAATTTAAACTTAAAGACAATAATACAAAAGTTATTGCCCGATATATTTTCTATCCCGAAAAAGCAGAAAAAAAACAGTGGATTTCTTACTCTCCCTCAGGAAAAACTGAACCTGTTGAACTGATTATAAAAGAGGATATTATAAAATATTATCGCTTTTCAAAAGAAAATCCATTAACTATTGATATAAACGGACCTACCGAATTACGAGTTTTAACTCGTATTGAAAATCATTATCACATGCAAGGGAAAATAAATTATCGTATTCAAGTAATTGAAAAAGAAAAAGTAATAAACACCTATCAATTAAGCAGCAAAAGGTCGGAAGTAGCTGTGTATAAAAAAGATAAATCGCTGATACCGGGCAAAGCACGTGAATTTGCAATTGAAGTACCGCGAGGACATCATCAATATAAACTTGTGCTTATCGACGAAAGTAAAGGCTCTATACTCGGACGCTTACTTATTGCTAAAAAAGATGTTAAACTTGAAAAGTAAAATTATCGTTTTATGATAAAAACACCCGTAAATAAACATCGAACGATTTTTATCCTGATTATTGTGTTTTTGTTGACTTCAAGTAGCGGATTTTGTGGCAACAAAAGTAAATATACAAAATATCAACGATGGAATTTTAATATATCACAGTCGTATGTTTATGATAACAATATCTTAAAATATTCCGACAAATATATTGATATGTTTACTTCTGACCTTAATCAAGGAAGGTTTCATATAAACACTTACGATGACTTTGTTTTATACAATACGCTGAGTACTTCTTTTACAACTAATATTGTTAAAAATTTACTTACAACAGTAAATATTAACGGAACTTACAAAATTTTTACTCACAACAGTATAAAAAACTGGGGACAAGTAAATATTAGTGTAAAACAGCAAATAAACAAAAGAGCCTACGCAAAATTATTTTACAGCTATTTGCCCGATTATTACATAAGGCACTTTCGTGATAAAGATTGGGTAGAAGTTTATGGTTTGATTCCTCAAACATTCCAACCGTTTTCATTTACAAAAAACAGTTATGGTTTACGGTTGAAAAATACTTTTTTCAGCAATACTAAAGTGTTTCTTACAATATCGTATATGCAATTTTTTTATAACCGTCATTTTACCGAATACGATTGTAATAATATTTCGGGCGATTTAAAAATAAATCACTCTATAAATAAAACTTTTGGTATCGAAGGCGGTTATCGTTTTATAAATTCAAATGCCAAAGGTTACGACCAACCCGACGAAAATAAAGAAACATCTGACGATGCCGATGCTTCATTTTATGAAAATATAGTTTTTTTAGGTTTAAATGTAAATATGCCTCATGTTTTTAAATTAAAAAACAGTATAAATTTTAAATGCATTTACGGCAATAGAAAATACACAACCAATAAAAATGTTTTACAAGATATGTTGCACAAAGGAAGAATAGATAATAATTTTAGAATATATTTTTCATATAAAATAAAACCTGTGAAAAACTTTACTGTATCAGTATTTTATAATTATAATCAAAGAGTTACAAACTCTGATTATAATATTAACAAACAGTATATTTCAAATGAAAAAGATTACAGTCAATATCAAACAGGTTTAACCATTGCATACAAACTTAAACTATAATACATTGATTTTCAGATAATAAAAATTTTTAAACATGAAACTTTTATCAATAATATTAATATCATTTTCGGGATTGTTTTTAATATCAAGCTGCGGTAAACCTACCGACCCTGAAACATTCAACGGAGGATACAATATTGTAAAAACCATACCTGTTACAGCAGCCGCTCAAGATATTGTTGTAAAAGACAATTACGCTTATATTGCTCAAGGCGAAGGCGGACTTGCTATTGTTAATATAAACGACAAAACAAAACCTGAATTAGTATCTTACTTAACTCATAATGTAAGAGGATATTCAAGTAAAATAGCAATAAAAGATAACTACATTTATATTGCTGCCGGTTCGTTTGGGCTAACAATAATCAATGTAAATGATGTTGATCATCCTGTTGTTGCTCGACCGAATGTAGCCATGAAACCGGCAAAAAACATTACAATATTCGGCGACTATATTTTTACTTCAATAAGTGAGCAAGGCGTTAAAATTGCCGATATAAGTGACCCTACTACTCCCGATATGCGAGGAAAAACAGCCACTCACGGATATTCCCGTGCTGTTACTATATTAGATGATACTACAAAAATGTTTGTCGCTTGCGGCGAAATGGGATTGTCTATATTTGATATTACCGATTTTCAAGACGGATATGGAGTATATCCACTGTTGAGTTTATGCTATACTTCAGGATATGCCGAAGATGTAGCTGTAAATAGAGATAAAAAATTGGCTTTTGTGGCTTGCGGAACAAAAGGGCTGCAAATTGTTGATTATTCCGATATTGAAAATGTGCATGTAACAGGCAATTTTAATACTTATGGATACGCAAAAGAGTTGGTTTACGACAACAATAAAATTTATATCACTACCGAAAAACGCGGCTTGCAAATTATTGACGTAAGCAATGCAAAAAATCCAAAACTGTTAGGTATTGTTTCTACCGAATATGCTCTCGGTATTACTCAAGACGACAAATATATTTATGTTGCCGACGAACTTCAAGGATTAGTTATTATTGCTAAATTATAAAAAACTATTTAAACATAATTTCTACACGACGGTTTGCTTTTCTGCCTTTCGGCGAATTATTATCCGATACGGGGTGGCTTTCGCCAAAATATTTAATGCTTACTCTTTGCGATGAAATGCCTTTGCTTATCAGATAGTTTTTTACGTTTTCGGCTCGCTGTTTCGACAATGTAATATTATCGGCATCGGTGCCTATATTGTCGGTGTGTCCGTGAATTTCAACCGACAATGCCGGATTTGCTTTAAGAAAATTCACAAGCCGCATAAGTTCATATCCAGACTCTTTAAGTATGTTTGCTTTGCCCGATTCAAAAAAGATATTGTTTAATGCTATTTTAGTATTTTGCTTGGCTTCCGATAAAAATATGATGCATCTTACCGTATCGGTAAGATGCGGAGTTGTTAAATCAATATTTACTCCCGACGAAAAATATCCTTTACAAACGCCTGTTAATCCGTAATTGAAATCGGTATTTACCTCTACGGCAAACTCTCCGTTACTGTTTACAGCAATGCGTTTTATCTCTCTTCCTGTTGATAAATCACTAATTACCACATTGCTTTTAAGCGGTTTGCCTGTTTCAATATCAATGGTTTTACCTGCAATTACAATATTTCTCAGGGCTAACCCCACACCAAACAATCGTGTTAGCAAAATATTCCGGCTATCAATTTCAGCTTGCAACACAGCACTTTGTGCACCTCGCTGTTGCGGATAAAAAACAACTTTTGCATAAAGAGTATCGCCTGTCAACAGATAAATATTGTTTTTCTTACTTTTTATTGTAAAACTATTAACACCATCAATAAACAGTCTCTTAATATGCAATTTTTCGCTTCCGCTGTTTACTATCAACGGAATTACTGTATCGGTTTTTGTGCCTGTGTTAATACTTTTAAACTTACAAACAGGCGACAGAATTTTAAACTCCTGCGAAACTGCATTTCCCGTAAGGGAACACACATATTTTTTGCCTTGTGCATTTACAACAACACTGTTTTTATAAATTCCTTCGGCTGTGGGCAAAAACCTTATTTCAACAGGCAAGCGGTCTCCGCCGGCAAGTTCAATGTTTTTATAAACCGATACAAGCGAAAAAGGAGAACCGTAATTTTGCAAATATATTGAGTCGATAAATATTTTGCTTTGCCCGTTGTTTATTACAATATCAAAAAAACGCTCCTTCGGTATATTAACAAATTGCTTTCCGAAAGTTATGCTTTTCATTACCTGCGGGCGACTTGTATTTATTTTAAAAAACGGTGTGGTATCGGTATCAAAAATCGTTTTAATACTCCACTCAGTCACAATTTTGTTTGTTGTAATAAGCAACGATTGTTCGTCGGGCGAAATATCAAACATTTTAACAAGCCCCTGCTCAGCATACACCGAATGTTCTGTTTTTCTTGTTTTAAAGTTTATTACTTTAAGAGAATCGGCAATTAACAGAGCAATTTTTGTTGCTTTCGGAAAAAATTTCAGTTGCTGAATATCACCTTCCGAATAGTAAATTTCACTTCCGCTTTCAAGCGAAATTATTGCCAATGAATCTTTTGAGTAACAAGCCAAGAAATCTCCGCCAGCTGATATTTTAAATCTGTTTATTGTTTTAAAATTAAAAACATCACCGCCTGTAATAATATTATTTATAAATATTGTATCACTGTTTTTGGTAAGTAAATATCTGCCCGATTGATCGTATTGCAAAAATTGCCTGTCAAACAAAGTGTATGACAACTCTGCATTGGGTAAGTTATACACACTGATATTGCTATTGTCTGCCACTGCTATAAAATGCGATGAGCCATGCAAAAAGGCTTTATCAAAATTTTCCGATACTTTTATTGTCAATATTTTTTTCCCTGTTTTGCGATTTATTACTACTATTTTTGAACTGTTTCGCTTAACAACGAATTTTCCGTTGGGAGTTATCACCTCATCAACAGAGTTGGAGCAACCTGAAAAATTCTCATATCTGTAATTAAAAGATACGCTCCATCCTCGCTGAAAATTTGATGTATAATACTCTTTACCACCGATAAAAGCAATGGAAGTTAACAGTTTTTTATTTTGTAACGATATTTTTTTTACTAACATACCGTTGCGATTTGTATAGATAAACATAAAAGAACTGTCGAAACTCAAAACTCGGTTAAACCTGTTAAAATAAGCAACTTGCCCTTTGTGTGGCAGCTCAAAACTTTTATTCGGTTTTGCCGATGCGGTATTATATGTCTTTATGTCGCCACTTTTTGTTACCGTTAAAATCTCTTTCCCGTCAGGGCTGTAAATCGCCTGAGTAAAAGTGTCTTGCGTAAATATTAAATTAGTATTACTCATTAAATTGGCAAAAACAATATCATTTGTAAGTTTGCCCGTTATCTGTATCATACCATCAACAAAAGGAGCTGTAATCGTTGTTTTATAGCGGATTCCCGTATTCAAATATATCTGCCGGTTGTTGTTTTTTGTTCTATAATAAAAACTTACGGGTGAACCGTAATTTATCCCTTTCCACCTTACGGAAATGTTGTCGCCGGCATTATAAACATCATTTTGCGTAGGGTTTGTAATTTTCAATTTCAATTTTCCTGCTGTTGATGCCGTAAAAAAAACATCATTGCAACCCGGATTGCATACTCTGTATTTTGCGAAAGCATAACTACTGTCGTATTTTAAACAAGATAATTGTATCGGCACCCATTTATTTGACTGTGCCCTTACGGGAAAAACAGCATTATCCACCTTAAATACAGTATCATCAGCTGTTATTGATGTTATATTAAGGTTGATATTATTTCCGCGAATATATATCTGCTCAATATTGTTTTTTTCGGTTTGCTTAAAAGTGACATTCGACGGAGCAACCTCAACAAATCCTACTTTTTGTTTAGGAATACGATAAGTTATTTTAAAACTGTCCGATTTTATTTTAATGATATTGGAATGAACAGAGTCGCACGAATATGTATCTTTCCACAAAAGTTTTCCCATAGAGTTAACCTCAATATCAGAGTAAATTTTATCAAATGCCTCACTGATTTGATAATCGTATTGTAAGTTCTCGTAATATCTGCCGCCTGTTTCTCTCGCTATATCCGAAAGTTCTTCCGTTATTGGCAAACCTATTGTTATACAATTAACTATAACGGTATCTTTTACGGCAAAACCAACAACGTCAGAGTTACTCACTTTACTAAGACCATCGGTAATAAAAATAATAACCTTTCGGTATCGTGCATTTCGGATAACAGATAATGCTCCCGATTGAAAATCGAAAAATGCATTGTTAAAACTAGTTCCACCAATGGCTGTAAGATTATCTATTGTGTGGTTCAGCAGGTTTATATTACTTGTAAAATCACATTTAAGTGTAGCATACGAATTGTAAGATACAATGGCAATCTCGGTATATTCAAGAGGAATTTTTTGTATAAAATTTTTTGCTGTTTTTTTTAAAACATCAAGCCTTTCGCCCGTCATCGACGATGATACATCAAGCGTAAATACAATCGACAAAGGCAATATTTTTGTTTTGGGAGCTTTAAAACGTAAAATATTCAATTCGGTGCCTTGCGATGTTATTTTTATATCTTTTTTTTGTAATGAGTCGGCATTGTAATCGGCACCGTAGGCAAAAATATCGGCTGAAATATATGGAAACTTTGAAGCATCAACATTGAATAAACGATAATTCTGGGCAAAACCGTTTGATATTGAAATTAACAAAACATATATTAATAAATAGTATTTTTTATTCACTCGCTTGCTGTTTATTCTTTTATTCTACGATAATCCAAACCTTCCAGTTTTTTTAACCTGAAAGGTTTATGAACCTATTTTTTTACAAACATATAACTATTTTTCGTGTCTTTTATTTTCAATGAATATTTCAATAATTTAATCCAAAAGCCCAAAGAGGAATAACATTGAGATAACCATATTCTATATCATCTTTTACAATAAATGAATTAAAGTCTTTTTTTATTTGTCTTTGTTGCTTATTTCTTCCTCCAACTTCAAACGTATATTTATCAATTGAAAAGTCAGCTTTTTTTGAAGATATCACTTCATTCTTTACTCGCATTTGATTAAAAAAGAATGTTTCTCGTAAATTTCCAACATTTGAATTATCTCCAACCAAATTAAAAATAATATTTGTATTATCTAAATATACCTTATCAACTTTTCCTAATCCACGAATGCCACTTGTTTCATTTCGTAACTGTGCAATAAGTCCGGCTTTTTCCATATATAAAAAATAGTCATCTAAGGAATTTCGACTAACTCTAATCATTTCCGATATTTTGGTAAAATTAGGTTTAAAAGGTACGCTTTCGGCTATTATAGAAAGTAATCTTTTCAATTTTCTACTTGTTCCTACATTTAAATTTGCGTATTGCGGAATATCAGATTCTAAAGTTTGTACAATAATTTGACCTAAACGCAAATTCATTTCATTTTCAATTCCAAAAGGATAATAACCTTGTTTTAAGTAGTCATAAAACAAAGGTAAAGGATGCTGAATACTATCAAGTTTCGCCTCATTATTTATAATTTGCTCCAAAGAATAAACTTTTATTTCATTATTATGAAAAAAATTCAAATACTCACGAAAAGAGAGTCCCTGTAATTTGTAAATTATTGCTCGACGACTTAAATCAGCCGAACCTTTTAAAATATCAAGTATAGAAGAACCCGTAAATACAACTTTCAAGCCGGGAAATGAATCATAAATATTTTTTAATTCACGAGACCAATCATTATATTTATGAATTTCATCAATAAACAAATATTCTCCTGCATTTTTATAAAAAAAATCAGCTAAATCAAAAAGTCTATTTTTACCAAAATACATATCATCAGCTGATACATATAGTGCTTTTTTACTATCTAAATTTTCCTTAATATATTGTAATACCATAGTTGTTTTACCAACTCCTCGTGCACCAACAATCCCGACCATCCGGCTATCCCAAGAGACTTTCTTGTATAAATAACGTTTAAAATCTGTTGTTGTATTTTCCAGAAGTATCTCAAATTTCTGATAAAGTGTTTTCATCTGTTTATAATTTAATTTTATAAATATACAAAAACGCACAACAAATTTAACAATTTTCTCATTTTTTATTAATTCAAATGTGCAAAACACTATTATTGCTTGTTGAAATCAACAGACTAACTTGAATTAGTGTTTTGTCAAGCATATTATTATCATAATCACAGCGAAAATCCTTTTCGATAGTTTTCTTATTAAAAAGTTACCAAATTGGTAATTATTTACTATCTTTGTATAAAAAAAGAAAGTGAGAATAATAGCAAAAGGAACTTTAAGGAAATTTTGGATTAAACACAAAGACTGTGAAGAACAATTAAAATCTTGGTATAATGAAGTTAGCAAATCCAATTGGGATAATCCGAATGACTTAAAAAATGAATATCCGCCTGCAAGTATTTTAGAAAACAACAAAATCGTTTTTAACATAAAAGGTAATAGTTACCGCCTTATTGTGAAAATAAACTACAAATACAAAATAATGTGGATTAGATTTATAGGAACTCCCGGAGAATACGGTAAAATTAATGCAATTAATATATGAAGTTATGGATATACATCTGTTAGGCTTTATGCAAAAAGGCAAATAAATACATCTGAAAACTTTATTAATAGTTCAATAAAAATGATTATTTTTGAATAATTAATTTAAAGTGGTCGAATTTGACCACTTTGGAAGATGCTAAATATGAGTAAGTTGAGCAAATTAGACATAGAAAACACACTTATTTCGATTACAAAAGTAAACGAAGATGATTTCATATGTTTAACAGATATGGCAAAAGCTAAACAAGGAGATAATAGAGCTGCAGATATTATAAAAAATTGGCTTCGTTCAAGAACAACTATTGAATTTCTAGGAACTTGGGAGATTATGTATAATCCTAATTTCAATAAAGAAGTTTTTGCTTATTATAAATCAGAAGCAGGATTACCAACATTTGTTTTAAGTCCAAAACAATGGGTTGAGAAGACAAATGCAATTGGAATTATTTCAAAATCTGGAAGATATGGTGGAACTTATGCTCACAGAGATATTGCTTTTGAATTTGGAGCAGCAATAAGTCCAACTTTCAAATTATACTTAATCAAAGAATATCAACGATTTAAAGCAATTGAAAGTAATCAATATAATATTGAATGGAATGTTAAAAGAATTTTAAGTAAGGCAAATTATCATATTCAAACAGACGCGGTAAAGAATTATATTTTACCAAAAAAGAATTATACAAAAAATACAGAATGGTTAAGTTATGCAGAAGAAGCTGATTTATTAAATGTTGCTTTATTTAACTGCACGGCAAAAGATTGGCGTGAAGCAAACCCCGAACTTGCTAAAAGTGGAATGAATATCAGAGATATTGCAAGTATAAATGAATTGGCAATTTTATCTAATATAGAAAGTATGAATGCGGAAATGATTAGAAAAGAAACCCCTAAAAATGAAAGATTTATACAATTAAAAGAAATTGCAGAATACCAATTAAAGATATTAAATGAAAAAGATAGCTTGAAAGCTTTAAAAAAGTTAAGCGATGATATTTATATAGAAAAAAATAATGAATAAAGCACAAAAGCCTAACAATGTATATAAGGCATACCGCAGTAAGTTGTAAATTTGAAAGTTACATTTTCAAATAAAAAGCATTTGTAACTTGAAAATAAGCGTTTCAAAATGCGGCACGCCTCATATACTTACCGTTCTGTGGTATTTTGAGAATAGTATAAATTGATTTTTCGTGATATAAAATATGCATTATCTTTGAAAGAAAAAGATAATGGATAAAACGACAAAACAGATAAAAGTTGAAGATACAATAATTCATATCACACAACACAATAAAGAAGATTATATAAGTTTGACGGATATGCTCAAACACAAAGAAAGTGGAGGGCTGATATTCAAATGGTTAAGCAATAAAAATACAATTGAATTTCTTGGAGTTTGGGAGAAAATATATAATCCGAATTTTAATTACACCGAATTCGGTGTAATTATGCAAGAAGCTGGTGTTAATAGATTTACAATGTCAGTTAAACAATGGATAAAACGAACTAACGCTATTGGAATAATAGCAAAAACAGGTAGATACGGAGGAACATATGCACATAAAGATATTGCATTTGAATTGGGAACTTGGATTAGTCCTGAATTTAAATTATTGGTAATAAGAGAATTTCAGAGATTAAAAGAAATAGAAAGTAATCAGTATAATCTTGAATGGAATGTTAAAAGAATTTTAAGTAAAGCAAATTACCATATACATACAGATGCTATAAAGAATTACATTTTGCCCCAAAAAGATTATGACAAAAATAAAGAATGGTTAATTTATGCAGAAGAAGCCGATTTATTGAATGTAGCCTTATTTAAATGTACTGCAAAAGATTGGCGAGAAGCAAATCCTGAACTTGCAAAAAAAGGAATGAATATTAGAGATATTGCAAGCATAAATGAATTAGCTGTTTTATCTAATCTTGAAACATTAAATGCAGAAATGATTAGCAATAGTATTGATAAGGCGGACAGATATAAACGGTTGAAAGAAATTGCAGAGTATCAATTATTAATAATGAATGAAAAAGATTTTATGAAAGCGTTGAAAAAATTGAATGATAAATTTTACATTGAAAATCAAAATAAATTAAATAAGAAATAAAAACGCACAACAAATTTAACAATTTTCTCATTTTTTATTAATTCAAATGTGCAAAACACTATTATTGCTTGTTGAAATCAACAGACTAACTTGAATTAGTGTTTTGTCAAGCATATTATTATCATAATCACAGCGAAAATCCTTTTCGATAGTTTTCTTATTAAAAAGTTACCAAATTGGTAATTATTTACTATCTTTGTATAAAAAAAGAAAGTGAGAATAATAGCAAAAGGAACTTTAAGGAAATTTTGGATTAAACACAAAGACTGTGAAGAACAATTAAAATCTTGGTATAATGAAGTTAGCAAATCCAATTGGGATAATCCGAATGACTTAAAAAATGAATATCCGACTGCAAGTATTTTAGAAAACAACAAAATCGTTTTTAACATAAAAGGTAATAGTTACCGCCTTATTGTGAAAATAAACTACGAATACAAAATAATGTGGATTAGATTTATAGGAACTCACGGAGAATACGATAAAATTAATGCAAGTAATATATAAAGTTATGAATATACATCCGATAAAAACAGAAAAAGATTACAAAAAAGCTCTTAAAAGATTAGAGCAAATTTTTGATGCCAAACAAGGAACAAAAGAAGGAGATGAATTAGAAATATTATCAATTCTTATTGAAAAATATGAAAATGAAAACTTTCCTATTGATTTACCCGACCCTATTGAAGCAATTAAATTCAGAATGGAACAACTTGGCTTAAAACAAACTGACTTAGCAGAAGTTATAGGTTTCAAAAGTCGCGTAAGCGAAATTCTAAATAAAAAAAGAAAATTAACACTTGAAATGATAAGAAGATTAAATGAATATTTAAAAATCCCAACTAATGTGTTAATTCAAAAATATCAATAATTTTTTCAACACTGTTATCAGCAAAAATTAATCAATCATTAGTTGTTTCACCTTACCTGAATAATAGTATCTGTAAAACATTAATCAACAATTCATACTTTAAAATATGTTTTTTTTAACAACAATAATTAGTATGTTTGAAGTAAATAAAAATATGTGTTATTATGATAAAATTCTTTTCTTTTTTAACAATATTACTACTCACCACTACCTTTTTAACTACTGCACAAACTGCAAAAAAAACACTTTCTTTCGACGATTTTGCTTCGTGGAATGTTATCAGAAACAGGCAAATATCACAAAACGGAGAGTTTATTTCCTATGAACTAAACCAACAAAAAGGCGACGGAAAGCTTATTGTTTACAATGTAAAAAATAATACCAACGATACTATTATGTTCGGATATTCGACAAAATTTTCTCCCGAATCCGATTTTATTACTTTTAAAATAAAACCTTCGGCAGACACCGTTAGAAAAGCAAAACTTGCCAAAGTAAAAAAGAATAAAATGCCAAAGGACTCTATCGGTATTTTCAATCTTAAAACAAAAGAAATAACCAAATTTCCACAGGTAAAATCATTTAAAATTGCCGATAAAAACAGCAATTGGATAGCTGCTCTTGTTAAACATCAAAAAGCAAAAAACGATACTGCATCAGCAAAAAAGAAAAGCAAGAAAAAAGATAAAAGCAACGACCTGATTATTTTCAATCCTGCATCGGGACAAAAATACACTTTTAACCGCATTGAAGAATACACCATAGCACAAGAGGGATACACCGTTGCCATGATTTCAAAAGTTACCGATTCAACAAAAAATATCGCAATTATAGTTTTCAACCAACAGACTTTAAAAGCCGATACTCTGATTAACGATTCGATAACGGCAAAAAAAATCACCCTTTCAAAATCGGGAAACAAACTTGCATATTTGGCAAGTAGCGATACGGTTGATAACAAAGTATTTGCGTTGTATTACACATCGTTGGACAAACTGCATTTAACTTGCGTTACAGATACCAACACGGCAGGAATGCCTATTGGTTGGTCGCCGAGCGAAAACGGCAGAATATTCTTTTCCGATGATGAGAGCCGACTTTTTATGGGAACAGCAAAAAAACCGATTACCGAACCTGAAGATACTTTGCTTGATGAAGAAAAACCTAAACTTGATGTTTGGAGTTGGACTGATGTTGAGTTGCAACCTATGCAACTTTTAAATCTGAAAAAAGAGAAAAAACGCACTTACACGGCAGTTTATTTAATTAAAGACAAAAAATTCAATCAACTTGGTGATACTGTCATTCGAAATATACAACTCCGAAATAAAAATAACGGCGATTGGGCTTTGGGTTCTACCGATATGCCTTACAAAAGAGCATCGTCGTGGAATGCCCGCTGGCTAAGCGATTACTATTTGATAAATGTAAAAACAGGCGATAAAAAACAGATACTTAAAGGCAAAAGTCAGGCTTACATTTCCCCGAAAGGGAAATACACCGTATGGTATGAATTAACCGACAGTAGTTTTTATTCGCTAAACAACAAAACAGGCAAAACAGTGTCACTTACAAAAAAACTTCCCGTTTTGTTTTGCAATGAAGAAAACGACATGCCTACCGACCCGCAACCATACGGAATGACCGGCTGGGCTGACGATGATAAGTATGTTTTTATAAACGACAGATATGATATTTGGAAGATTGACCTGTCGGAAAAAGAAAACCCTGTAAACATTACCAACGGCTACGGACGCAAAAACAAAATAGATTTTGATTATATAAAGTTAGATAAGGAGTTAGTTTATATTCCTACCGACAAAAAAGTATTGCTGATAGGCACAAGTCAAGAAAATTACAGTAGCGGATATTACAATACCGTATTCGACAAACCGCAAAATCCCGTTAATTTGATACACGGAAAACAAAAACTTACCTATTCGGTGCAAAAAGCAAAAAAAGCCGATGCGATAATTTGGTCGTCGCAAACAGTAAAAGATTATCCCGAAATTAAACTGAGTAAACTTGATTTTAAAAATGCAAAAACAGTATCGAAAGCCAATCCGCAACAGCAAAATTTCAACTGGGCAACAGTGGAATTTGTGCAGTGGAAATCGTTTAACGGAGATACTCTGAAAGGATTGCTTTATAAACCCGAAAATTTTGATGCAACAAAAAAATATCCCGTTATGGTATATTTTTACGAAAAAAGTTCGCAAAATATTTACCGCCATTACACACCTTATCCAAGTCACTCTATTATTAACAAAACATTTTACGCAAGTAACGGCTATTTGGTATTTGTGCCCGATATTACATACAAAACAGGTTATCCCGGACAAAGTGCTTACGATGCCATTGTCAGCGGAGTAGCTTATTTAATAAATACTTTTGATTTTGTAAATGCCGATAAAATTGCACTACAAGGACAAAGTTGGGGAGGATATCAAACTGCTTATTTGATAACACAAACCGATATGTTTGCGGCAGCAATGGCAGGAGCACCGGTAAGTAATATGACAAGTGCTTACGGCGGTATTCGTTGGGGAAGCGGCATGAGCCGTATGTTTCAATACGAACACACACAAAGCCGCATTGGTGGAACTCTCTGGAACAGAACAATGCAATATATTGAAAACAGTCCGGTGTTTTTTGCTCCAAAGGTAAACACTCCGCTTTTAATTATGCACAACGACCACGACGGAGCTGTGCCGTGGTATCAAGGAATTGAATATTTTGTTGCTTTACGCAGATTGAATAAACCTGTATGGATGCTTAATTACAACGGCATGCAACACAATATTGAGCATAAATATTGGGCTAACCGTATGGATTTAAGCAAGCGAATGTTCGGGTTCTTTAATCATTATCTGAAAGATGAACCTGCTCCCGAATGGATGATAAAAGGTATTCCTGCCATAGAGAAAGGGAAAAAATTGGGGTATTAACTTATTCATCAACCTTAAATTCGCAAAAACACAAGACAAGTTTTACTGATTTAATACTTAAGTCTAATTTTTTTCCGAAAGGAATACCAAGATTTGAATTATTAGTGTATTTTTGTAGCTTGTTTAATACTAAAATTTTATAGTAGTGTCAACAACAAGATACATATTTGTTACCGGAGGAGTAACATCATCATTAGGAAAAGGTATAATCTCGGCTTCGCTGGCTAAACTGTTGCAAGCAAGAGGTTTTAAAGTTACCATTCAAAAGTTAGACCCTTATTTGAATGTAGATCCGGGAACACTCAACCCTTATGAACACGGAGAATGTTTTGTAACAAACGACGGAGCTGAAACCGACTTAGACTTAGGACATTACGAGCGTTTCTTAAATATCCCGACATCGCAATCAAATAATGTTACCACCGGAAGAATTTACAAATCGGTTATCGAAAAAGAGAGAAAAGGTGATTTTCTCGGAAAAACCGTTCAAGTAATTCCTCATATTACCGATGAAATAAAACGCAGAATAAAACTCCTTGGAACAAAATATAAATACGATATTGTTATTACCGAAATAGGCGGAACTGTTGGAGATATAGAGTCACTGCCTTATATTGAAACGGTAAGACAACTAAAATGGGAACTCGGAAAAAATGCTTTAGTTGTTCATCTTACCCTTGTACCCTACCTCAATGCATCGGGAGAGTTAAAAACCAAACCTACACAACATTCGGTAAAACTATTGCTCGAAGCAGGAGTTCAACCCGATGTGCTTGTATTACGAACCGAACGCGAATTATCGGAAGATATAAGAGCAAAAGTTGCACTATTCTGTAATGTAAACATCAAAAATGTTATTCAATCTATTGATGTAAGTACTATTTACGAAGTGCCACTGAAAATGCAAGAAGAAGGATTGGATAAAGTTGTTCTTGAAAAATTCGAACTTAAAATAGATAAAGACCCTGAGCTTAAAGCATGGAAAGATTTTTTAAATAAATATAAAAATCCCGAAAAAACAGTTGATATTGCCCTTATCGGGAAATATGTAGAACTGCAAGATGCTTATAAATCAATAGCCGAATCGTTTGTGCATGCAGGAGCTGTAAACAGTTGTAAAGTAAATTTACATTGGATACATTCGGAATCAATTGATAAAAAAAATGTGTCGGTAATTTTAAAAGACATAAAAGGCATATTGGTAGCACCCGGATTCGGACACAGAGGTATGGAAGGGAAAATTGAAGCGGTAAGATATGCCCGTGAAAATAATATTCCTTTTCTTGGTATATGCTTGGGAATGCAAGCTGCAGTTATTGAGTTTGCCCGCAATATGCTGAATCATAAAAAAGCCAATTCATCGGAAATGGACGAAAAAACACCATATCCGGTAATTGACATTATGGAAGAACAAAAAAATATTTTTGAAAAAGGCGGAACCATGCGTCTGGGAGCTTATCCGTGTAAACTTAACAAAGATACAAATGCTTATGCCGCATACGGAAAAGAAATGATTGAAGAACGCCACCGTCATCGTTACGAATTTAACAATAAATACATTGACGAATTTACAAAAGCGGGAATGGTGCCTACAGGATTTAATCCCGAAACAAATTTGGTGGAAATTGTTGAAATACCTTCACATAAATGGTTTGTAGGCGTTCAATTTCATCCCGAATATAAATCAACGGTTATTCAACCGCATCCTTTATTTATCAATTTTATTAAAGCAACATTAGAGTAAAAACACAATAAAATATTTTTTATGGATAAAAATTCATGGACAGGATTACTGCTTATTGTCGGTATTATGATAGTGTGGGGGTATTTTACTAAACCCTCCGAAGAAGAAATTGCTCGACAAAAGCATGTCAGAGACTCTGTTGAACAAGTGATGCAACAGATGCAACAAAAAGAGTTGGAAGCTAAACAGCAAGTTAAAGAAACTACTGTTATTGCTCCGGCATCTGAATCTCACGAACAAAAAAACAATGAAACCAAAGAAATTTACGGCGATTTTGCAAATGCGGCAACCGGTGAACAAGAATTTACCACTGTTGAAAATAATTTGTTGAAAATAAAATTTCTTAACCAAGGTGGAAGAGTATATTCGGTAGAACTTAAAAAATACAAAACATTCGATGGTAAACCGTTAATACTATTTACAGGCGATTCTACCGAATTCGGATTAAACTTTTTCTCAAAAAACAGAAGTATCTCTACAAATCAACTGTTTTTTAATTTAACTGAAGGTGGTAATATTACCGCTGCCGACAAACCCATTACTGTAAAATATACTTTAAATATTGACAGCAACAGATATATTGAATATAAATATATTATATCTCCCGACAGTTATGTTGTAGATTTTGATATCAACTTTTCGGGAATGAACAATTTAATTGCAAACAATACCGGTTATATCTCGCTAAATTGGAAAAGTTATATTACAGGTTTTGAAAAAGCCCGTAAATGGGAAAAACAAAATACTACAATTTTTTATAAATTTTATAAAAACGATGTTGAAAGCGTAAGTGCCCGCTCCAGTGATACAAAAGAAGACCTTGAAACTCCCGTTAAATGGATTTCTTACAAACAACAATTTTTTAACAGCACACTTATTGCAAAAAAATATTTCGACAACGGAATTGTAAAAGTTTCTGAACCTGCAAATCCCAAATATCTAAAATATTTTTCATCGAATATTTCACTGGCTTACAACGGCGAAGCAAAAACATCATATCCTATGGAATTTTATTTCGGTCCAAACCATTATAAAACTTTACGTACTCTAAATATTGATTTAGAAGAAATTATTACTTTGGGAATGAGCGTTATACGCTGGGTAAACGTAGGTTTTGTAATACCATTGTTTAACTGGCTGGGTAAATTTATAAGCAATTACGGAATTATAATATTAATAATGACAATCATTATTAAAATAATAATATTCCCGTTTACTTACAAATCGTATATGTCATCGGCTAAAATGAAAGCCCTGAAACCTGAAGTTGATAAAATTTCGGCTAAATTTCCAAAATCTGAAGATGCCATGAAAAAGCAACAAGCTACAATGGCTCTGTATAAAAAAGTCGGCGTAAGTCCCATGGGTGGTTGCTTACCGTTACTTTTTCAAATGCCGCTGCTTTTTGCTATGTTTAGGTTTTTCCCTAACTCAATTGAATTGAGACAACAATCATTCTTGTGGGCAAACGATTTATCAACTTACGATGCAGTAATCCATCTGCCTTTTACTGTGCCTTTTGGATTTGGTGACCATATCAGTTTATTTGCTTTGCTAATGACAATTGTAAACGTTGTTTACATGAAATTTAACGACCAAATGAGTATGGGCGGTAATCAAATGGCGGGAATGAAAGCTATGATGTATATGATGCCCGTAATGATGCTTTTCTGGTTTAACAGTTACGCTTCAGCTTTAAGTTACTATTATTTCTTATCGTTGCTTATCACCATTTTGCAAACATGGCTGATTCGCCGCAGAATAAACGATGAAGAAATTCTTGCAAAACTTAAAAGTGCACAAGCCAATAAAAAACCACCAAAGAAATCAAAATTCCAACAAAAAATGGAAGAGATGGCAAAACAGAGAGGTGTTAAACCTCCTAAAAGATAAATAGTATTAAACAAAGAATCCGGCGAAAGTCGGATTTTTTGTTTTAATATAGTTGATTCGATATTGTTAATGAACAATACAAATGTGCAGTAAAAAATATAACCAATTTATTTAAACCCAAACTATGCAATAGAAAACAAAAATAGTTTTCTATTGTATAGCGATAAAGAACTACATCTATTTTGGACAATAACCAAAATGATGTATTTCTAAATCGGGG
>Ga0256845_1000621_pt1 | contig 32697 bp, 26 predicted proteins | sample RiftiametaG_FD_189101 | JGI IMG/M metagenome (GOLD analysis project Ga0256845, IMG submission 189101) | Tube worm associated microbial communities from hydrothermal vent at the East Pacific Rise, Pacific Ocean - Riftia | ecosystem: Host-associated > Annelida > Integument > Unclassified ...
GCAATGCTTTCAATGGTGGCCGTGCTTCTTCTGGTGATCAACCCGGGGCTTACCTTGGGAGCGGCTCTCTTGTTTACCTTGATAGGGATGCTCATGTATTGGGTGATGCAAAGGTCGCTTTCTCAAATGGGCAAGGTGGATAGAGTGGCGCGCGAGGATGCTGCCCACTATTTATCAGACGGTATCCAGGGTCTTGTGGACGTCCGCTTACGAGACCGACGCCCTGTACTCACAGCGGGTTATGCGCGTGCGCTCCAGCAGACAGCCATGCAGCGCCGAAGAATTGACGTACTGAAGCGCTTGCCACGCTCTGTCAATGAACTCTCACTCGCCTTCATGATCGTGGGTGCCGTGTTTTTTCTGACTTTCTCTGGTGGCTCCGTTGCCGCGGCATTGCCTACCTTGGGCATCTTTGGCTTTGCGGGGTTACGCATGACGGCTGCGATGACGCGAATCAATGGTGCCTTTCAATCGCTCAAGCGCCTTGCTGGCGAATTTGAGCGATTTTACAAGGCAATTCTTTCAGCCGCTCCGCAAACGTTTGGTGAAAGCGCTGGAAAAGCAGCAACCGATTATCTGACGGAGGAACGGGCGTTCAAGAAGGGCGAGGACGGGCTTCTTCATGATGCCTTAGATGCAGCAAATCTTACGTTCACGTACGAAGGGGCAAAAATACCCGCCGTAAAGGGCGTGAGCGTATGTATCAAAAAAGGACAGTTCGTTTCTTTTTGTGGTCCTTCGGGGGGTGGAAAATCGACTCTGGTTTTGCTTCTGCTTGGTCTACTCAAACCCCAGAAGGGAACTATACGTTGCGACGGCTGGAATGTGTATGAGCATATTCGCGCTTGGCATGCGAACGTGGGTTACGTCGGGCAACAGATGTATATTAGTAAGCGTGCGATTCGCGAGAACATTGCGTTTGCAGTTCCACCCAACGAGATAGATGACCAGCGTGTATGGCAAGCACTCCGCCTGGCTTCGGCTGAAGACTTTGTGAAAAAGCTCCCCAAGCGTCTCGCCTACGTCCTTGCCGAAAATGGTTCGAATTTGTCGGGTGGTCAGCGCCAGCGTATCATTATTGCGCGAGCCCTTTACAACGACCCTGATATTGTTGTTTTTGACGAAGCGACAGCTGCTTTGGACAATGCCACCGAGCGGGAAATTACCGCAGCGATTCAATCTCTCTCGGGGATCAAAACGGTGATCTGTGTAGCCCATCGATTGAGTACAATTCGCAATAGCGACGAGATCCACGTAGTGGAATCCGGGCGTATTACAGCGAGTGGCTCGTACGACGAGCTGCTAGAAAGCAGTGATACCTTCAAGAATTTGGCTTTTGTGAGTTCAGTTGGCGAAAAAGAGCGTAAAATCATCAATAAGCGCTGAGTTTTTGTCAACGAACGTCCAGCGGAGGCAATGGCGTACGTTTGTAAAAATACAACACGTACGTCTTTGCCTCTCTTACTCCCTGAAATTTCGGGTGATTTCGAGAGCCCGAACGGGGCGCTTACTGGGATGCAATCGGCAGCCAAATAGAGAATCTATCAAGGGATTTCATTTTCTTGTAACGGGTCTGTAGCCAGGTTTGGAGTTCGGGAAAGTCAGGGAGGGAGTCGGTGGAGTCGAGACGACTGCCGGTGACAAAGTGTATGGCGTCCCGTTTTTGAGTGACGACGACTTGGGGCGGGTGTGCGCGGAGATCATTCATGAGACGGCGCCGGGCACGGGCTCTTTGCCACTGCGCGCGCTGGGGCACATTGTAAATGTAGCGTGATGAGGGGCGAGACTTTGTGAGTGAATAGAGAGCTGGTTCAAACCCCCAAACGTAGAGATAGTCTCCTGGCTGGAGATGGTGAGTGATCTCTCGCGCTGTTTTGCGTACAATATCAAGATTGTAGCCTCCAACATAATGCAGTCGTTCGTCTAGTTGGTTACGGGACAAGGCATTGCCGCTGCTTAAAAGATATTGCATTCTTGAGAGACTGCGATTCCAAAAGCTGCCGGGAGTGTCGTTGACTGGCAGGCGCATCAAGGCGCCCAGGAGCACAAGGGAGCTGAAGGCGAGGGAACCCGAGAAGGAGCCGAGGCCGATTCGGCGCCAGAGTTTGTAATATCCTTGCCCGGCGATGAGAGCGATGAGAGGAATACTGGCCCCAAAATGGTATTGAAAAAACTTTCCTTGAATGGTGATGCCAATGAGCTGAAAGGCGAGGATGCCTAGGAGAAGTGAGAAACCGGAGCGTTCTTTATTAGCGCGAGGATGAATGGTTAGGGCTGCCAGAGTGCCCAAGGCGAGCAAAGACGAAAGGCCGAAAAACGCCTCGTTCATCCCATGAAAGGCCATGCCTGCAGCCGAGCGATTCACCCAACTGAGGGCTGTGTAACCCGGCGCAAACTCAAAAAGGGTCCAACTAAGAGCGGGCCAGCCACCCCGCGACCAAAACCAAAGGCAGAGGGCGATGATGGGTACCAGGCTAGCGAAACCGATGGTGACAAAGGGGGTGATACGTTCGAAAATGCGCGAGCCCCTCTTTGAACTTGGGGGAAGTGCTTGAAAAGAAAGATAGAATGCGCACGCAATCGCCCCACCGCCAAAGGGTGGTTTTAGTAGAAATGCCAGGCCAAAAAGAATGCCTGTGGCGAGTTGGGCGAAAAAGCGGTGTTTCTTTGACCAGGGGTGAGTTGTGAGAACGATGGCGTAAATGGTGAGAGGCCCGGCGAAGGACTCCGGTTGACCCGTATGCCAAAAGTCGAGCTGGGCGTGCAGCAGGGCAAAAATAGCCCCCGCCATAATTCCAGCTGTGCGGCTCTGAAAGAAGACCCCACCTAAACGCCGAAGACCAAGTACTGCTCCAAAAAGCATCACCACTTCGACGAGACGCGGGGCCATCATTGTTTTGCCAAAAAGGGCAAATGATGAAGCGTAGACAAAGAAGATGCCTGGAGGCTTGAAGTCCCAAAGATCGCGATAAGGCACCTCGCCTCGCAATATTCCTTCGGCGACTACACCGTAAATTCCTTGGTCTCGACCAAAAGAAAAGACGAGCACTTGGGCAAGACTGAAGACTACAACCAGCCAGGAGCACACACGCAACCATAAATCTGGATCATGTTTTGCTTCTGCAGAAAGTACACTAATGGGCGGGGGGACCGACGCGCTCGGCATGGGGTGAACCTAGTACCAAAGACCGGAACTTCGTTCCGGGTTTTGTACCAAGGAGACAAAAAGTAGTTCCAAGGGCAAATAAGGAGGTCATTGCCGGTTTCATCAGGCCCCCACTTCAGTTAGATCTGGCGAAACCCGCACGAATTTCCGCCAGGAGACACCAGTCGGGGAACCCCTGCTCCTCTAGGCGCCTTCTCAATTGCTTGCCTCATCGGGGCAAATGGAGCGGGGGGCCTCTTGGTTACTCAGCCAAAGCAGTCCTCACCTTTTCATGGGGAACTAGATCTCAGCTGGGCATGTGAAGCAAGAAATGACTCAACCCCCGAACCGCCATTGCTGGTAGTCCGGGGGTTGAAGAGGACGATGGCGGGGCGGTTGGCTTCTATTGGAATCTCCGTGCCTCCAACGGGATGCTGCCAAATCGGCCGCGTTTCACAACATCGAGAAGAGGAGAAGAAGCCCGTCTGATGGGACGGCCTTGGGGCACCACCGGTGCGCCATCTATGATTGTACAATGGATCCTTTTTATTGATCTGCCAAGGAGATCAATAAAGATTTCTGCGATTTAATTTTCTACTCATGGTTGTCTCATCATTTTCCACGAAAACTATAGATGATGAGCATACTAGGAGAGTGGTTGGCATGAAAAAACTTTTAACGAAAGCTTTGGTCTCTGGGCAATAGTTTTAGAAATTGGAATGAGACCAATCGAACAATGGGGCCCAGCTCTTTTTACTTTGGTCAAAAAAAGGTCTTGATGCGATTGAATCGTTGCGAAGACATCGATGAAAGGCGTAATTCGTTGAATTTTTGCGTCCTCGCCGATCTGGATATTTGGGCCTTGGGGGTTTAAATCACAGACATGATAGATTTTGAACAGGCTCGTGAGCTCGTGATAAAAACGGCGGGCCAGGTAAAAGCGCTGCCAGGGGAGCGAGTCGCCTTGCCTCAGGCAGTTGGGCGTGTGCTTGGTGCTGCAATCGCTAGCCCCGTTTTGGTTCCGTCTTTCGATTATAGCGCGATGGACGGCTATGCTCTTTGCGCCGAGGACGTCCCGCAACAGGGGGACAGAGAGCTGCCTGTACGAGGAGAGAGTCGAACGGGTCATGATGAACCTGTTTTTGAGCGCGGCTCTTGTGTGCGCATCTTCACGGGAGCGGCCATTCCTAAAAATGCTGATACTGTTGTGATGCAGGAGAATGTAACTCGCAGAGGTGAGCATGCTTTGTTTGCGACTGCACCCACGCGAGGTTCTCATATTCGGCGTGCGGGCGAAGATCTTCAGGTAGGTTCAGATGTTTTACCAGCGGGGGCGCGTCTCTCGGGTTTTCACCTGGGGCTTTTGGCAAGTGTTGAACAGACAGAGGTGTTCGTTGCCGCTCGACCACATGTGAGCATTTTATGTACAGGAGACGAGTTGCGCCCCCCTGGCACCTCCCTGGGCGCTGGGGGTTTGGCCGAGAGCAATGGGGTTGCATTGGCCGCACTCGTCGAAGACGCTGGGGGTATTGCCCAACGCTCGGCAGTTGTTCGCGACGATTTGGAACTCATGAAAGAGGCCCTCACTTCTGCCAAAAGAAACTCGGATGTGATCATCACGGTGGGGGGCGTCAGCGTGGGAGATCACGATGTGGTGCGCCCAGCTTTGGAGGCATTGGGGGCTGAGATCTGTTTTCATAAGGTCAAAATCAAGCCAGGTAAACCTGTGCTTTTTGCCCGGTGGGGCGAGACTTTGATCTTGGGTTTGCCAGGAAACCCGTCTTCGGCTCAGGTGACTTTTTGCCTGTTTGGGTACCCCTTACTGCGCGCGTTGCAAGGGGACAATTCGCCTCTACCTCAGGAGCGTAGTGCTCAGCTCTTAGAGAGTTTTCGTCAAAAGACCGGGCGCAGAGGATTTTACCGGGCTCATTTACAGGGCGATCAAGTGAAAATATATCCCAATCAAGCCTCGGGGGCCTCGACCTCAATGGCCTGGGCGAACTCTTTGGTCATTCTTCTTGAAGAAGAAGCAGAGCTTCGGGCTGGAGCGAGGGTGGGGGTTCTCTCCTACAACGATCTATGAGAGCCCCTGAGGAAAAAACGAAAGAGGCGGGGGCACCTGCTCAGGGAGTGCTGGCTGGAATATTTGTAGGCGGGGAGTCTCGTCGTATGGGGCGGGCAAAGGGGCTTTTCATGGCGCCCGGCGCTGGGGGACACAACTTGGTTGAGCGATTGCATTCTGAGCTAACTCGAGTTGCTAAGCAGACACCTTGTGTACTTGTGGGGGCGCGCCCCGAGTACGCTCACTTGCCCTTTGCCACGATTGAGGATGCTCAAGAAAAGAGCGGACCTCTCGGGGGACTCGTTTCCCTTTTGATGGAGGCGGAGAAGCGTGGAGCCAAGTCGGTCCTGGTATTGGCTTGTGACTTTCCCTACCTCAGCGGCGAATTGATGGGGCGCTTGCTTGGCATGCCCCTAGAGGAGGTGAGTTGCGCCCACCTAGACGGACGGTTTCAACCTCTTTTTGCCCGCTATTCATTAGCTGTTTTACCTCGTTTTTCTCAGGCTTTGCACGAGGGGCGTCTAGCCTTGCAACCTCTTCTGCGAGAGTCTCAAGTAGCTCTTTTGACTTTGAGCGAAGAAGAAAAGTTGTTGTTGCGCGATTGGGACACGCCCGAAGACGTCGGGCTTGAGCCTCGTTTCGGTTCCGTGCCGCACTGAGAACTGAGGGGGCATCGCAGAAAAACGGTTTGTGACTCAATGACCCGGCGTGTGGTCGTGACCATGTTTTCCCGTGCAACGGGCGTCGTGCCATCCCACCCAATAGGGGCCGTCGGGACCGTGCTCACGTTTCCATACTGGAACGTCTTTTTTGATGCGATCAATCAACAGACGGCAGGCCCGAAATGCTTCGTCACGATGAGGAGAAGCTGCGGCGCAAATGATGGCGGCGTCTCCTATTTTGAGCGTGCCCACTCGATGCACGGCGGCCAATCGAGTATTGGGAATTTCTATTTGTATCTCTTCGGCAATTTTGCGCATCTGTTTTTCTGCCATGCTCTCGTACGCTTGGTACTCAAGGAGGGAAACGGGGCGCCCGTCACTGTGGTTGCGCACCTTGCCTACAAAAACGGAGAGTCCGCCCATTTCATCGGAGGAAAGAGCGTCGACAACTTCTGATAAATCGAGAGGCGTATTCTGAACGGCAAAGAGGCTCATTGTGTCTCCTTTACACTGGCTGATGGGGCCCCTCGGTCGCTTGTGAAGGTGCCGGAGCGCCCTCCCGTTTTCTCAAGAAGAATAGTGGGGCCAATACTCATACCCCGATCGAGAGATTTGAGCATATCGTAGATAGTGAGGGCCGCGATATTTGCCCCCACCATAGCCTCCATCTCGACCCCGGTACGTCCCTCGACTTCGACAGTGCAAAGTACACGAATTTTTGATCTCGCGACGTCTTCTTCAAAGTCAATTTCTGCGTGGGAGAGCGCAAGAGCATGGCAAAGTGGTATCAAATCGCTCGTTTTTTTCGTGGCCATGATTCCCGCCAGGCGGGCAGTTCCCAATACGTCTCCCTTAGGAGCGGTGGCTGCAATGAGGCGAGCGAATGCATCGGGTGTTGTTGTGATCCACGACTCTGCGATGGCTCTGCGATGGCTCACTTTTTTCTTGGTGATAGATACCATATGTACGCCACCTTGAGTGCGTAGGTGGGTAGAGATTGCAGTGCTGCCAATGATCTCATCGTAAGCGGCAGAGACTCTCTCTGTTCGATTCTTTGCCGTCACTTTTTGCAGCACGTAGCGATCGAGGGGCATGAGATCTTGCCAGACTTTCAGAGGCACGGGGCGGTGCTCTCCCAATCTGCTGATAATTATTTCAGGCACATTGTCCGTGGGGGGCGCGTTGAGGCGGGGGGTGGGTGCTCCGGGGGGCTGAGCCTGAGAGATACTTGCGCGGGCCGCCGTTTCGTCAACCTGATCCATTCCGCCAGCTCGCACGAGAAGGACTCTTTTATCGAGGGGCAGAGAGTGAAAGCCCTCCAAGCTTAATTTTACCCCGATTGTATCGAGAGCGCGGCGTGCTGCGAGGGGGATCAATTTGAGCGTTTCGTCGATATGATCAAATTCGTAGAGTTTCACGCTTTTGATTTTATGGTCCTGGGCGCGAATGTCGAGAAGGAGGGCGCCGAGTTGCAGCTATTGTTGACGCGTAGGCTATTCGAGCAGCTGCTCACCGCGAAAGCTGAGTATTTCGCGAAATGATTGCACCTCTTGAGGTAAAGGAAAGACGGCGCCGGGGCTCAGAAAGGACTAGGCTTTTTCTGATGTCTCCCCAAGGCGAGGAAAAACTGTCTTCAGTGTTTCCAGATGATTCTGGACCATGGCGCGATCGCTTGAATCGCCCACTTGTTGATTTACGAGTGAGCGTGACCGATCGCTGCAATTTTCGCTGCGATTATTGCATGCCGCGCGAAAAAACAGATGCGAAATCATTCTTGCCCCGCTCACATATTTTGGGTTTTGAGGAGATTGCTCGTCTTGCAAAAGTATTTGTGCACGGAGGTGTCAAAAAGATCCGCCTGACAGGCGGCGAACCTTTATTGCGTAAAGAACTAGCGACATTGGTCAAGATGCTCGCTTTGTTACCCGTTGAGATTGCTCTTACAACCAATGGCGTTCTCTTGCCTCGTTGTGCGCAAGAGCTAAGAGACGCCGGGCTGCAGCGTCTGACCGTGAGTTTGGACGCCCTCGATGACAACATTTTTCAGCGTGCGTGTGACGCCCCTGCATTTTCGCCAAAGAACGTGCTTGATGGCATTGAGGCCGCAGAAAAAGCCGGGTTTAAGTCGATCAATATCAATTGTGTGGTGCGCAGAGGGCTCAATGAGTCGCAAATAGTTCCCCTTGCTCGTCACTTCTCGGGAACCCCTCATACGGTGCGTTTTATTGAATTCATGGATGTTGGTACCCGCAACGGCTGGGAGCCTTCGTTGGTTGTGAGCGAAGCTGAAATAAGAGAGCAGCTGGCTTCGATACAAAGTCTTCGTCCCCTGCCCGCGAGAGTTTCCGGCGAGGTTGTGAGACGTTATGAATTCGAGAATGGTGGAGAAGTTGGCGTAATTGCCAGTGTGACTCAGCCCTTTTGCGGAGATTGTTGTCGGGCTCGTCTTTCAGCCGACGGACAACTTTATTCTTGTCTGTTTGCCCAGGGAGGCATGAAGATCATCGACTTGATGCGTGGGAAAATGGCTGACGAAGAATTGGAGAATGTTTTGCGCTCTTGGTGGAGCGAGCGGGTAGATAGCTACTCGCAAGAGCGCGGGGGTATACTTAACCCCGAGGAGGGCAAAGAACGTACTCGCTTGCCCGTTCTGAAATCGAGAGTCGAAATGTCTTATATTGGGGGCTAGCAGTTGTTTGCTATTTGTTGTTTGTTTTCTTGACCGCTGAGTAAACCCCGTTGTTCGCCTTTGAGGCGCTCGGTTCCTATTTTTTTGACTTAGCTTTTGATTTGCGACGACGACGTAATTTGTCCAAGGGGGAGGCGGGGGTCTTCACGGCTTGAAGTTCTTGAGCGAGTAGTCGGCTGCGCTCTTGAGACTTTACCCGTGCCTGGTGTTTAAAGATGAGTTGACTACGTAGAGGTGGGCTCTTTTTATGGGAAATACGGGTGTAGCGTCCGTCGGGGTTGAGGGCCCAGCTTTTGATATTGTCCCCAGCCATGACCTGGAGGATCTCGTCGTGCATTCGTTGTTTTATTTCTCGGTCGAGGATGGGAAACATCACCTCTACCCTGCGGCGGAAATTGCGTGGCATCCAGTCAGCACTGCTACAGTAAACTTCGCTTTTTCCGGCATTATCAAAGTAAAAAATGCGTGCATGCTCCAGGTAATGATCAATCAATGCTTGCACGCGAATATTTTCGCTCATGCCTTTGACCCCTGGCCGTAAACAACAAATACCCCGCACCAAGAGATCGATCTCGACACCAGCTTGTGATGCCAAGTAGAGAGCATCAATGATGTCAGCGTCCACTAGGGAGTTTACTTTTGCGATAATACGCGCGCTTTTTCCGGCGCGGGCATGAGCAAGCTCTCGATGAATTAGCCCCAAGACCGCTTCATGCATACCTAAAGGAGCTGTAATGAACTGATTCCATTTCTCGGGGGCTGAGTAGCCGGTAAGGAGGTTAAAAAGGGAAGTTGCGTCCTCTGCTAGACTTTCTCGCGCGGTGAAAAGCGAAATGTCTTCGTATATTTTGGCTGTTTGTTGATTGTAATTGCCTGTGGCCAAATGCAGGTAACGGCGCAACTTGTTTTCTTCTTTGCGTACGACAAGAAGAACTTTTGCATGGGTTTTGAACCCCATGAGACCGTACATGACGTTCACCCCCGAGCGCTCCAAAGTACGCGCCCATTCGATATTGCTCGCTTCGTCAAAACGAGCTTTCAGCTCGACCAAGACTGTAACCTGTTTTCCCAATTCAGCCGCGCGTTGCAAGGCCGAGACCAGTGGAGACTCACCCCCAGTACGATAGAGCGTTTGTTTGATAGCGAGTACGTTGGGATCTTCTGCCGCTTGGGTTACAAAATCTATCACGGCTTCAAAGGACTCGTAGGGGTGATGTAGGAGAATATCCCCGGCGCGAATTGTTCTAAAAAAGTCTTCACTTTCTCTTAGTGGCGGCACATAGAGTGGGCTAAAGGGTGGGTCGGAGAGCTCTTTTCGTCCGTCTGCCTTTGCAAGAGAGGAGAAGTTTTCGAGCATCAAGGGGGCGCGCAATTGATAGAGATCTTGCTCCTCGTCCAAAGAAAGCTCGCTACACAACCAATCGCGAGCGTGCCGTGGGCACTCTCCTTCAATCTCTAGGCGCACTGCGTGGCCGCGTTCTCTCCTTCGTAATTCTGCCTGAATTGTGAGAAGGAGATCTTCGCCTTCGTCGTCGTCCAGTTCAATGTCAAAATTGCGCGTGACACGAAACACAAAATGCCCAATGGCCGGTAGGTGAGGGAATAACCTTTTTACTTGGCGAAAAATGAGTTCTTCAAGAGTAACAAATGCGCGATGATACTTTTCGTGTGTGACCGGCACGAGACGGGGTAGGGCACTGGGTAGTTGGACCAAACCGTAGCGCGGAGCCGAGATATTGTCGGACTCAAAAATGATACCTACATTGAGGGTGCGGTTGCGCAGATGGGGAAAAGGATGTGCCGGGTCGATAGCAATGGGGGTGAGAACGGGGAAGATATCGTTCTCAAAACATTGGTCGAGTTCTTTGAGAGCACTGGGCGAGAGATCTTGCGGATCGAGTACCGCCAGGCCGACTTCGCGCAATGCAGGATGCACCCGGTCGTTCCAGATCTCGCACTGAAGTTGGCATAGCTCGTGGGCGCGCTCTGAAAGAGCCAGTAATTGTTGTTCAACCGTGAGTCCATCGGGGGGGACCTCGTGAACATTGCTGAGAAGTTGAGCCTGGAGCCCCGCAGCCCTCACCATAAAAAATTCGTCCAAATTGGAGGAATAAATAGCCAGGAATTTGAGGCGCTCGTAGAGAGGCACGTCGGGGTTATCGGCCTCCGCTAGAACTCGTGCGTTGAACTCCAGCCAGCTGAGCTCCCGATTGATGTAACGATCGGGATAGTTGAGGGGCTCGGACCCCACGGAAGCAGGAGCCGACGAGGGCGCTCGTGGGGCACCGTTGCTAGGGGAACTTTTGCTCATTCAGGAAATAGTTCCCCTAAAGCAATCAAAAACCAAGCAGCATGTGGCATCCATTGTTCATGCCAGCGCCAACTATTGTCGCCGTCTAGATCATTGCGACCATAATCTACGTCACTCTCGTCCTCATAACCGGAGGTAATGCCATTGGTGATCCCTCCTAATACATTGGGCCATTCTTTCATGTAGTTTCCGTTGTTTCTACCGAATCCGTGAATCATGCATGAGTCAAAAGGATTTTTTCCGCAGATCCAATCGAGTTGATTCATCGCGTAGCTTTTGAGGGACTCTTTGAGAGTTCTATTTGTCGTATGTGCTGCAACGATGCCTGCTGCTGCCGCTAGGGAGCCCAACCGGGCGTTTTCGCCTTGCCACCAATACCCCGTCTCGTTGTCGTGGGGGATGAAAAATCGGGTCTCTTTTTTACCGTGAATGTCTTGAGTGTATTGGCGCGCATATCCAAAAGCGTTGGTTTTTTCGCCTGTGATGGCCAGCTCGTAAACCATAAGATCTTCACTTGCATTTTGGTAAACGGAGGCTCGTTCTTTGTCGACCTTTGCTGCGTTCATGAGGGCTATGATGGGCAACCCGGCCTCTGCTGCGTGGAAGTAGGGGCGGTCGAGATCGTCCGCTCTGAGCCACCCCCCCACAGGGCCTGTCTGCACTCTGCGATTCATGAGCTGCGCTGCGCGTTTTCTCAGGGGCTGCAGATAGGTTTTGTCCGAAGTGGCATCCAGGAGTTCGGTCGCTGCCATGAGGGCGCAATAGTCGTCGATGATATTTTCTTTTCCGTCGTCTAAGTAGGAGAGACCATATTGTTCTAAGTGTGCCCAACCTTTTGCTGCAGCGTCGACGTAGGCTTGATTTCCTAAAACTCGTCCAGCTCGTGCCAGGGCCGCAACCGCCATGCCGCCTCCTTGTCTCATGCCAGCTTGGTAGGACTCCAGGCGCTCTCCACTTTGCGTCTTGTAGGCGCAAATGAGACGGCGCGAGGGGTCTTTGGACCATTGGTCAAAGACCGTAGTGTAGAAATAGCCAGCAGGGTCTTGCATTCGGCAGAGAAACTGGGCCCCATGGTTCGCTTCATCGCGCAAACGCTCAAAAATTCCAGCCTCATGGCAGTGGGCACGTTTCTCAAGGTGCTCTAATAATGCCCAAAGCGCCATGGGGGTTTGCTGGGGGTTCATGAAGTTGGCGTAGGAGAGATGGGAGAGATATTTGCTCACGTCTCCCGACGCGTCGTACCAACCTCCGTGTACATCGACGCTTCCCTCGCGAGAGCCAAAGAACGAAACACTTTTATCGTCCCACGGTGAGGAGCATCGTTGGCTCTTGAAGTAGTCGAGCACTAAGCTCAGTGTACTTTTAACCAGAATATGCTTGCCAATGGCGAAGGGGGGCGAGTTCTCTTCCCCGTAGCGCAGGGTGTACCGCCCAGCCTGCAATTCGCTTAGATCGAGAGCACCCAGCTTGAGCTCACGAAAAGAGATTTGCCCTTCTGCCGGGGTGAGCTGACTTACCGTGCGGCCGGTGGCAGTGTTGACCACTTCGACTGGGGTGGCGTCCCAGTCGGACAGATTGAATAAGGCGCAAGCCGAGGAGCCTTCTTCAATGCCGATGTGATTAAAGTAGAATCGTGTTTTCATTGCAGATCATGATGAGGGGCGCCAACTGGCACCAGGATAGAGGCTGATGGCGCTTGTTTCGGCTAACTCGCCTTCTTCGAGACTATATCCAGGTACTCCAAGACGCTCTATTAAAGCCGAGCGATTGGTTGCCACCATCAGGGTGATGCCAGGATCATCCCGTAGCTCGCAAAGTATTTGATGAGTGACTCGCGCGGTGCGCTGATCATTGCCGACATCAGGATCGTCAAAGAAGAAAAAATTAGGTTTGTATGCGATTGCTCGCGCTAGGGCCAAACGTTTTCTGTCTCCAAAAGAAAGATGGGCGGGGAGAGTGTACCAGTGGCTTTTTGAAATTTGTGCAGATTCTAAAGATTCCTCAACGCGTTGCACCACTTCGTCGTCCGATAACTTGAGGATGTCTTGATGATAATAGAGGGCGAGGGAGACGTTGGAGAAAACGTCAATATTCGCAAGTAAGCCACCGTCTTGAAAAACAAAACCCGTTCGCAAACCTCGACGCACACGCTCGCTGGGGAGCATTTTTCCAATAGGATGCCCGGCCAGGAGGACTGCTCCTTGGTGAGTGGGTAGAAGCCCTGCGGCAATTTGTAACAGAGTGGATTTTCCGCAACCACTCGTGCCCGTAATGACCGCGTTTTGCCCTTGGTCGAGTTCCCAGCTGAGGTCGTTAAAAACGTTCACCTTTTCGTAATTGTAGTGAATTCGGTCGAGAGTTATACCGGGCTCACCGCTTGTACTTAGGTTGAGTTGCATCAGCGCAGCCCCGAGCCAAAGAGCCAGTAAAAAGTGATTGTGATGAACGCGTTGTAGACGATGCAGGCAAGGAGAGTTTGTACGACAGCTCGGCTCGCCTTTTGTGGAATTTCTGTCGGAGAAGCTCCAACGTCCAAGCCATAATAGGAACAAAGCCACCCTACGATGACCCCGAGACCAATGGTCTTAACAAAAACTAGGGGCAAGTCAGCTGGACTGAGGGCGAGCATTGCCCCCTGCTGCCAATCGGACAGACCATGTCTATCAATCAGGAAAGCGGCGATATTTCCCCCAATGATTGCCATTGCAGAGAAGAAGATGGTCAATAGGGGAATGCTCACCGTTGTGGCGATGAGGCGAGGCCAGATGAGAAAGCGTGGAGGGTCGATTCCCATGGACGCGAGCGCCAACACCTCCTTGTTGACTCGCATGACGCCCAATTCTGTCGCGATTGCCGTGCCGCTTCTACCGGCGATGATAATAGCGGTCACCAAGGGGGCGAATTCGCGCAGAACGATGGCGACCAAAATACGCCCAGCCGTTTCTCGTTGAAGGGCACCACCCAAAATTTCAGTCTGAGCAGTGAGAGTGGAGCCGACAAAGAACGCCACCACGCTGATCATGGGCAATGCTTGAAAGCTGGTATAAAATATTTGCCGAATGCTGATTGCACGGACGACTTCACGGGCGCCAGCGCCAGGGGTAGTCAGTGATTGTAGAGCGGAGACGAGGGTCGTTACCAGTCCTTGGGATACGTTGGCATAGTGAACTGCCGTGGCCCCTATATTGGCTAGTAGTGAGGACTCTTTTTGCTCTTCGGCCATTAGTGTTGGGCTCTCTTCCGCGTGGGGGGCAAATCGCGTGGCCCCTTCATGGTCCTGTTTGTGTTGTGCTCCGACGAATGACTTCGAGGGGTAAAACGTGTGGTTCGGGAGCTGAAATATCAGGTTGAGGTGATATTAGCTGTAAAATCGCTGAGCCTGCCCATTGTCCAAAGCGTTCCATCGGCTGACGAATGGTGGAAAGACCCATGACGTCCACTAGAGGTTGGTCATCAAAACCAATGACCTGAATGTCTTCGGGAACATTTTTACCCGCGAGTCGCAATTCGTCCACAATGCCAATTGCCGCGAGATCGCCCGCGCAGGCGATGGCATCGATGTGAGGATAGTTCTTCAGGATGGTACGTGCGATGGTTCGCCCCCCTTCTACGTCCATCAGTGGCAGTTCAAAGACCGGACTGCCTGGTGGGCAGCGTTCCATAAATCCTTTTTCTCGCTCAAGAAAGGCTTTGCCACTTCGTTTGCCGATAACGAGCGCTTGTTGCTTGGCACCACATTGGCTCAAGGTTTCGCTGAGCAGGCGTCCACCCTCAACGTTGTCGATGCGAATATGAGGAATGGTCTTTGTTTCGCAATCAAGAGCAACTAGAGGGATGTTGAATGTCTTAAATTGTTCTTGGAGTTCGTCGGGTAGGTCCATGCTGCATAGAATGACCCCCTCGCAGGAACGCTCGCGCAGGAGTCTTTCTAGATGCTCACGCGCCTCGCTGTCTGAGCTCACATCGACCAACATGAGGTCGGTATTTCCTCCTGCTAGAACAAGAGAGAGAGATTTGCAGACGGAAAAATAGAAAGGAGTGGTCGCCAAGGGCATGAGAGCGGCCACTCGATGACGATTAGGAGCACCGGCGGCTAGTCGCCGAGCGGCGTTGTTGGGACGAAACCCGGCTTCTTCCATCGCTCGCTGGACTGCTTGACGAGTCTTTTCTGAGACACGTTGGCTGCCATTGATGACGCGGCTGACCGTGGCAATGCCCACTCCGGCGCGTGCGGCGATATCGTAGATAGTAGGAGCGCTCATGGGGGAGTTTTCTTTAGTGAGTCACGGTGGGAGTCTGATCTTCTTGCAAAAAAGCGATTGGCCAAGAAGCACTATCTCGAACCCAAAGATCGCTCTCGCTTTTTCTTGTGTCTAGGTAAAGATCATAATGTCCCAAGACTGGTGGAAAGGGTACGCCGAGGGTGCGAGTGCGTAAACGGGAGGTGGCTCCGCGATGTTTGGCAGGATCGGTGAAAGTCTCTAGGCCGGTGGAGCCCACCAACGCAAAGCGCATTTCGAATTCTTCGCCTAGCTCGGCAGGGTCGAGGCGGAGGTAGGCATGGATCTCCAGAGGGATGCGGGTATTCGAACCAGGCGTGGCGCCAGGCGGAAGATTGACCTGCTCAACCAGATTGAAAAGAGTGACGTTATTGCTCTGTTGGTCGAGACTAGAACCGGCAGCAAGAGCGATGAGATAGCAATGAGGCATTTGATTGAAAAAATAGACGACGAGAGGAGGGCGCGGGGTGCTGCTCAGCCTAGGAGTAGGGAGATCTGCCCCGTGGCATAGCCTAACAACGCAAAGACCCCAAACCCCGCGACAAGAAGCCCTACAGAGCCGGCAAGAAAAAACTCCCAGCGCGCGAGAGGGGGAGAGGGGCCTCGCGTGACTGCGATTGCCTGCACGGTGATTCGAGCGGAGAGCCAACCAAAGCAGACCATGACCCAAGAGTGGAGTAGGCCGTAAATAGGCAGGTGGAGCCAGGTGCGTGAAAGACCTGCTGCTAAATCAGAAGCGACCACGGGGGGCGTGGGGAGATGAATAAAATCCCCTAAAATTAAAAGGTGTCCCCACGAGAGAAGGCAAACCCCTACCCCGAGACGCTCTTCGCTCCTTGCCTTGGGAAGAAAAAGCGCGAGGGCAGCACCGAGAACAAGAAAGAGTAGCCAGTTGACCCCATGGGGTAGGATGAATCCTTCGCGCAAAGGAGCGCTTGCCTGAAAAGTGAGCAGAAGACTTGCGCAGAGACCGCCCCAGAGGGTGAGCCTTTCAATCAAAACTAAATGGCGTGGACTGGTCGAGTCGAGAGTGCCTTGAGAGAGTCGGGTCATATTTATGCAGCAATCGCCGCGATAGGCCGTCTAAAGCGGCGAGAATGGCAATGGTACCATGGATACTTTGGCTGTCTTGTCTCCAATGGTAGATGAGAGGGGAAAATGCCGTGCCTTGGGAGAATGTTGAATAATTTGCGCCCGGGAGACGCTCGCTGGCGCCTTTTTCGACAGTCCAGCGTTGGTTTTTTATTCGCGTTGGGGCTTTTTGCGTGTCGCCCCTCCCAGCAGGGGGTGCCGCAAGTAGCCGTTGCTTCCAGTCGAGAGGCTCAAGAAGAGCTGACGAACTTGGAACTTCGTTGGGAGTCGGAAGGCATTGTAGGGCGCCGAGCCTTGCGTGAAGACCTTGAGCGGTATGTCAGTAAATACCCTTTCGACACGAGTCGCTTGCGGGCCCAGTTGATGCTTGCGCAAATTGCCCTTCTTGAACGACGTTCTGGTGGCGCCCGCGCCCTCTTGCAGCCTCTTGTCGAGGGAGATGCTGGGCCCAGCCGAGACGAGGCCATCTTATTGTTGGCCGCGGTCGAAAATCGAGAAGGTGAACACCAGGTGGCCCTGGAGCTTTTGGCCCCTCTTGAGGGAAAGTTACTGAAAGATTCGGCGAAGGATCAATATGCCAGAGAGCGGACAAATGCCGCGATTCATGAGCGCCGCTGGAGACTCGCGATTGTTGTGATGACATCGTGGTTGGTAGAGTTAAAGCAAGAGTCGACCCTCAGTCGGGAGTGGATACATGCTCACCTGGCCCAGATACCCCATCCGGCAATTTTACATGTATTGGCCGACTATTCATCGAAATATTCCTCCGAGAAAGAGCGTGCTTCTCGTCAATGGATGCGTAAGGTGCTGATCACTCAGCTAACAATTCAAGCTCTCGGTCAGCGTGACGCCTATCTGGCCAAGGACCTGCTTTCGGTGTCCCCTGCTTGGTTGAGAGTCAGCGAGGACGGTGACCAGCTGGCAGAGTTAGCCGCCCTTGCGCGTTTGGCGGAGCAACAAGAGCAGGTGGTTGGGCGCGTCTTAGGAGTAGTTTTAGGTGGAAAAAGTCCCCAGCAGCGCAGACGCTCGCTGAGAGTTATGGCAGGGCTTGCTCGGGGACTTGGTTTGGGTCAAGGCTCAGGCGAGCGACAAAGTGTTGGCGTCGTGGCGGTGGAAGATAGAGGCTCTTTGAAAGTAGCCCTCAGCACTTTGAGCGGTTTGGGAGCATCGGTTCTGTTGGCAGGTGTGGACGCAGAGAGCGCCCACGCCGCCCTGCAGTTTGCTGAGTCAAAGAAGGTTCCGGTCGTCACTTTTTTTGGTGAGCCTGAGAGAAATAGTCACTTTGGTTTTGCCTTGGGTAGCTCGATTCAAGCGCAGACGGACGCCATGAAAACCTGGGCCCAAGGAAAAGGTGAATGGGCTTTCCTTGGGAATAAAGACTTTCATTGTGAGCCTCATCAAGAGCGTCCCGGAGCCTTGCACTTTCCAATTGAGAAGTGGAAAAACTCGGGAGTGAGCTTTGTTGGAATTCTGGGCGGAAGACGGTGTGTTAAGAATTTTCTCATGGACCTGCGTTTTAGCAAGTGGTCTCCTCAAATTGTAGTGGGACTTGCCGGGGCCCACGGGCGCTATGCTGAGGCTTTTCAATTGAAGTCTCTACGAGCCTCGGCCTTTCCTCGCAATCAAAGACAATCGCCCGGGAATAGAATTTCCAATCGAGAACGTGCACCCTCTTCGGAGGCTCACGAACATCGCACAAACGATTGGTTCTATTCTTTGGGCTTTGACGCGGCCCACCTCTTGCGCGCGGCTCTTCAGTCATTGCCCGATACCGAAGTAACAGAAATGAAGGCCGTGAAAATTCGCCATGACCAAGTGCGTAGGGCTCTCCTTGATGTGCGAGTTTCTTTGAAAACCACGGTAACTCAGGGGTTTATGGGCACCCACGGCATTGCACGCAATTTAGTTGTGAGTTCTTGGGGAAGCGCAACCGACGAAGAGGCTGCCATTATGAAACCTTCTTCTGCTGAGATTCAACCATGACCTTTGTTGATATAAAGTTCAAACTAACTGCCGAAGAGGATACAACGGCGTTGGCTCGCGCCATGGCCCCTTATTTGAGAGGCGGCGACTTGTTGATTCTTTCAGGGGGGCTCGGCGCAGGAAAGACATTTTTTTCTCGATCTCTTTGTTATGCATTGGGATTGGACGAAAGAGAGCGTGTGACCAGCCCGACTTACACCTTGGTTCACGAATACCCCACGACCCCCCCACTCGTTCATGCGGACCTCTATAGGTTGGGCGAGGAAGAGGAAGTATATGAGCTAGGATTGCATGTGCGCCGCGCAGCCGGAGAGCTTCTGGTAGTGGAATGGGGCGCCCCCTACGTTCGACCCCTGGGCGGCGACGCTATTTTTCTAGATCTTACCCCCGAGCCCCATAGGGGGCGTGTTCATGGCGAGTCAGCAAGAGCGCAAGAGCTGATTTTTTCTCTGAAGGCGCTCTCTTTGCCTTGGGAGCGCTGATCGATGACTTTCTCAGGTGGAGCCCCTCGAAAGAGCGCTCAAATTCGAGGCGAAAATACATTTTCTAGGTCCCTTTGGCCCTACGTGAGCCTTTTGCTGCCGACTCTTGCTCTTGTCGGAATGGATGGGCAGTTACGGGGCACCCGCCTTGCTTCTTTTGACGCGCAGAGCTGGTGGAGCTACGCGCAAAGCGCTTCGTTGCTCGCCATTGTCTGGGCTTTGTTGCTCTTGGGTTCGACCGGAAGCAAGGGGCGTGTGCGCTGGCTCATGCGTCTATTCTTTGTGGTCTTGTTGACTCTTTGTTTGGGGGCTCAGGCGTATTTCTTTAAGCAATACAATGCGTACATCAATCTAGATGTTTCTCGTTTCGCCACCGATTTTAGCGAGAGCATCCTGCATCAAATTTTCGCGGACGCACAAAATTACCTATCAGCTCTATTCCCTGCTCTTTTGCTCTCGTTCCTCATATTATTAGGAGCGATTGGTACGTTAAGACCCCCCGCCTGGTCTCGCCGCCTGGGCCTCATCCTCTCCCTTCCCGCAATTGTTGGAGTGTTCTTTCTACCAATCGAATACAAGAGGCGCCAAGCGAGTACCCCCGACGCTCTTTACCTTCATGCTTTGGGAGGTGTGGTCATGACTCAAATGGGACTCACGAAAGATAGTGGAAAAAGGCGGCCCCGGGCTCGCCACTCGCTGGCTTTGCATAAAATTGTTCCGCAGCCCAAGCGCAGACGCAATATTGTGTTTGTGATCAGTGAAAGCGTGCGTCAAGACGCGACCTGCAATCAATTTGACCCCCAGTGTCGTCGTACTCAGGCAACAAATTTGGCCTTTCCTCAGCGTTTTCCGTTGAATCAAATGCGCTCTCTTGATTCGTGCACCGCAATTTCTATGGCTGTTTTGTGGAGCGGCTTGGCCCCTACAGAAGATCGCGAAACGCTGCATTCATGGCCATTGCTCTTTGATTACGCGCGCGAGTCTGGATATTTTACCGCCTATTGGACGAGCCAAAATATCATGTTTGGAAATATGAGACTTTGGCTGGGAGACCTCGGCGTTGATAGTTTCTTTACCGCGACAGACGTAGACCCCGAGAGTGATATCGATTTGGGGGCACGCGAAAGACTTTTTAAGGACCGGGCCATTGCCGAAATAGGTCAACTGAAAGAACCCTATTTTCTGACGATTCAACTTTCAAATGGGCATTATCCTTACCTAGTTGAAAAAGATGGGCCCCAGCCATTTCAACCGGCGACGAGAAATAAGGCCCCGGAGAATAATAAAAAGTTTTTCAACTACTATCAAAACGCTATCTATCAGCAGGATATGCACTTGGCGAAATTGCTAGGTGCTTTGCGCAAAGCACCTGGTGGGGAGCGTGCTGTCATTGTGTACACAAGCGACCATGGTGAGGCATTTCGAGAGCATCATCAAATGGGGCATACATTGAGCCTCTACGATGAGGAAATATTGGTTCCAGCGTGGATAGACGCCCCTGAGGGAACTCTGAGCTCCTTTGAGCGCAAGAATTTGCTTCTTCGCCGTGATGCTCCAACATTTCATCCCGATCTCACCGCGACTATTTTGGATCTCATGGGGATTTGGAATGCGCCCGCCATCTCAACTTTTCAGGAGCGCATGGTGGGGGAGAGCCTCCTAGGCTCAAAGATCAACAGGCGCGCTTTACCGATGAGCAATTGCGCCGAGGTTTGGAGCTGCGCGTTCGAAAACTGGGGATATATGCGCGGCACGATGAAGTTGGAGGCGCGAGAGTGGGATATGCAATACCATTGCTGGGACGTGGCGATGGATCCTGCTGAGTCCGTGAATTTAGGAGTGGAGGCTTGCGGCAATCTCATCGATTTGGCGAAGCAAACGTTCTCTCGCTTGCCCGGAAAAGAAAAAATTAGCAATTTAGACCACTAATTATGCGTGGTTACAGGTAAGTTGAGCTGCGACGTTGCACGGTGTGCATTTCATGCGCATATTATACGCATGCCTACAAAGCCGGGAATACGCCTCAATCTGAGCCTTTCAAGTAAGACTGCAAAGGCGCTCGAGAAACTCGCAAGAGAAGATGAGACGAGTCGTGCCGACGTGATTCGCCAAGCGTTGACCTTGCTTGTGGCTGCTAAAGAGCATGAGAGACGAGGCCACGAGCTTGTTTTCATCGACAATGAGGGCAAAACTTTTACGAAGGTTGTGGGTCTTTAACGGATGGAGTTGGATCTTAAAGGATACTCCAACAAGGAATTTAGCTTAAGCGCCAGCGACAGTGAGAATGGCTTTTCCATCAAGGAAGAACAGGCCAAGCACGCTATTTGGAAAGATGGCTTCGTCGCCAGATGGGCGATGACACTATTGCTTGCTGTGACTACTATTTGCTGCCTCATCATTGTCGGATCAGGCTTTTACGGAACGCACAACGCAGAAGGTAAGGCTTCCGAGGTCGTTGAGTGGAGTATGGAAGTTGTTCAGACGATTGCTGTTGCGTTCGTCGGATTCTTGGCTGGTGGAACAGCGGCTTCCAAAGAGACATAACCGAGCGGAGAGATATTCAATGTGCTTTTGGGTGCCTAAGCTCATACGACTACTTGTCTCATGGTCAGAGAACCGGAACGCTCGAAAAATGTTTCACATAGAGAATGCACCTGGGGCGGCGATATTTCAGTGTTAAGAAAGCTCTAACATTTTTTCAATGGGGGCTCGCGCTAGAGTGCGCTCTTGTTCATCCATCAAGAGCTCTGGTTGCAGATCGCGCAACGCAAGGTAGATTTTTTCTGGCGTATTGAGCCGCATGTAGGGGCACTCGTTGCAGCTACAACTTTCGTTTTCTGGCGGAGCGGCAATCAGGGTTTTTTCTGGAGCTAACTTGCGCATTTGGTGTAAAATGCCGCTTTCTGTCGCAACAATGAAAGCAGGGGCACTATCATTTTGCACAAAGCGAAGCAGTGCGGCCGTGGAGCCGGTAAACTCAGATTCGTCCAAAATATGAGGCTCGCATTCGGGATGAGCGATAATTTTAGCGGAGGGGTTCTTGCGCTTGAGTTCTAGGAGGCGTTTGAGACTGAAGGTTTCATGAACGATACAGCTACCCGGCCAGAGAAGCATGTCACGCCCGGTTTCTTTGATGATGTACTTTCCTAAGTTTCTATCGGGGGCAAAGAGTATTTGCCGATCGGCGGGAACCGATTGCACCATTTTAATAGCGTTGGAAGAGGTGCAAATGAGATCGGACTCTGCCTTCACCGCCGCGCTACAATTTATATAGCTAATGGTGAACGCTCCGGGATAACGAGCTTTCCACGCACGAAATTTTTCAATCGGGCAACCGTCGGCCAAGGAACACCCCGCGGCCATATCAGGTACTAGAACCTTGCGCGTTGGGTTTAATATTTTTGCCGTTTCCGCCATAAAATGCACCCCGGCGAAGAGGATTACGTCGGCAGATGTTTTTTTGGCTTGCTGAGCCAATTGCAGGGAGTCTCCAATAAAATCGGCGATGTCCTGAATTTCGCTTTCCTGATAATAGTGGGCCAGGATGATAGCGTTGCGTTCTTTCTTGAGACGCTCGATTTCGACGTCCAAATCAAGATGTGCCAATTCGGGATGGGATTGTGCGACAGGAAGATTCATTGTGCTCCTGCGGATCTGCGTCGAAGGCGGGACGCGGTCAAGCCCCTGAGGTGAGATCTGTGCCAATTGTGCAGACGAGGGAAGAGAAAATCCCATTTTCGAGCATTATTAGGTATTTTGCGCTTCGTAGACGCGAGAGGCTGGGGGGGGTTGGTGCTCTCCAATTCTAATTGAAGAAAAGACTTCGACACACTCCGGCAACATGAGACTGACTAATTTGAGTTCGCGTAAGGGCCCTCTTGCGCTTCGTTGCTCGGCGAACTCTGCCCGCGCGAAATTGTTCAGGAGTCAAAAAATGCATATGAAACCTACCCTTCGTACTTCAATTTTCATGGTGAGTTTGCTTGCTAGCAGCAACGTTCTTGCAGAAGAGTCTTCAGCAGTTCCAGCCGTTCCAGCAGTTCCAGCAGTCGCGGGGACATCGACCCCCCCCGAGACCTCACCTGCCAATGCTACCCCCGCTGGGGATTCGACTGAAGCAAGCCCGGAGCAGCCAGCAGAGGGCCAAGCACCCCAGACTGCGCCAGCTGCTGGCGAGGAATCAGCCGTGGAGACTCCGTCTACTGCAAATACCGCAAGCTCTGCTACTGCAAATACCGCAAGCTCTGCTACTGCAAATACCGCAAGCTCTGCTACTGCAAATGCCGCAAGCTCTGAGCCTCAGGCTCTGAAGAAAGAGGAAACCATTGAGCCCAAAGCAACGGGCAAAGCGCCCCGTCAGGTAGACGAGACAGTCCAGAGTGAAGGACAAGACATCGATGCTCCGGTGGAGGATGAAGCTGCCGACCAGGATGATAACAAAGCATCACTTTTTATATTTGCTGATACCTGGGGTGGCTGGCAAAGCGCTAAGTCAGGGACGGTGGACGGCGGCGGTGGAGTCTACTCGGGAACCGGACTGGCAGGAGAGGCCGAAAGCGGCTTTGGACTGAACTGGCTGGGAGCGGACGTGGGCTACGACGGCGGCGAGTGGGGCGTCACCGGCAGCCTGCGCTTTGGCGACGGTGTGTTCATTTACGGCACCAATGGTTTGGGTCCGGTCACCCAAGCCTATGCAACTTGGAGACCCGTAGAAAACCTAGCCATTGATGCCGGGGTATTTGAGACGATTTATGGCGCGGAAGTAGCCAAAAGCTGGCAAAACCTGAACTACACTCGTGGTGAGCTTTATTTCAACATGCAACCATTTTGGCACACCGGTGTTCGCGCCGAATACACGATGGACGAGATTGTATTGCGCGGCATGGTGGTCAACGACGCCAGCGCTCCCAACTTAGGTTCGGGCGCCATCAATGGGGGAGCTCAAGTTGGTTATGATAACAATGATACATTAGGTGTCTATGTGGGAGTTCTCCAGTCTTTGCGTCCTGCGACTACCAACGCGGCGGGCGGTTTCATTGACACCTTCATTGATGTGGTCGCCAATGTCTCTCTGGGAGATCTGAGTATCGTTGGAAACTTCGATATGAACGTCGGCTATGAGGACAGTGCGTTTTGGGGCGCGAGTGTTGCCGCTGGCTATGAGCTGACACCCTCCTTTAGTGTGGCTGTGCGCGGAGAGTATCTCTACTCGCCCGATAGCTTTCTCTTTGCCGTTGCCCCCGACGGAAACGAGAGCCTGATGACAGGCACCCTTTCCCTCAACACGAAACCAATTGAAGGGGTAGATAACTTTCTCATTCGCTGGGACAACCGTGTGGAGCTTGCCTCGGAGCAGATATTTCGTAACTTAGACAATACGCAAGACACCGACTTGTGGTTCTCTAGTACTGTGGGCGTTGTTGCGTTCGCGGACTTGCTCTGAGAATAAAGGGGGGAGGCTTTATTAGGAGCCTCCTCCCCGTAGGGCGCGCTTTTGCCATAGACGCAACACGCTTGAGTGCCCTCGATGCGCTCGTAGGGGCACGTAGTGCGGCGGAAGTTCACCGCCAAACCCGTTGTATTCGATAACGAAAGTCCCCACCGGGGCTAGGGTGAGTAAATCGTAAGCTTGGGCAACATCTTGCTCAAAAGTATCCCAACTCAAGGGGACCGATTGATCCAAGTGCAGCCCTTCTTCGGGCTCAAAGAGATTTTCGCCGAAGGGATTGTAGAAATAGTAGGCGTCACAAGGGGGCAGGAGGGCACTCTGAAGCGTACCCTCGGCAAATTCAGTCAAGGAATCGAGGGAGAACGTTTTGGCCAGAGCGCGCGCTTCGAAGACCAGGTGTTTTCGTTGCTCTAAGCCATAGAAACTCCCCTGACTGAGAAGGGCTGTAGCTACACAAAACTTACCCGAGCCCGAACCGACGTCTACGACGGAATGGATGTTGAACTCATTCATCCAATTGGCGACACGGGCACAAATTGAAAGAGGCGTCCAATGTTGGAAAGAGGCGGCCGCGGACTCGCTTCCCATCAATCGATCGAATACGGCATCTGCAGGAATATGCCCTCGGATGAGTAGGGCGCGTATCTCTGCGGCGGATAATATTGACTCGCTCATTCGAACTGGCACGCGAAATTACACTGGGTTCACCCCCATTGTTAGCAGATGAACAAGGAAAGGTGGAGAAAAATAGGTTGCGCTTGGGCGTGACGGGAGCTAATCACCTGCTCTAGGCCCCGTGCACTATGTCTAACCCTTCGCTCTCTCAAAAAGGCTTCGGCTGGCTACAATTTGTAGCCCTGCTCCTTTTGAGCGTGGGGATTTGGTCCAAAACAACAGAGGCATTGCGCGTTGATGCGGCTGATATTGCCTCCAAGTTATTCGCGGGCGAGCTCTTAGAGCTCGTGGACAGCGAGGGGGACTTCGAGTCTCCGGAGGATGGAGACGCCGATGGGGAGGTCGCAACCGTACCAGGTGCCTATGGCATCGAGGTCGGGCCGCTTGCATCTAAGTCTTTCTGCGCGCCGTCCGTCTTGATGGGCGCATGGCATCGTTATTTTCGGAGTTATCAGGCGCGAGCCCCACCATTGAACTGAAGAAATAGTCGCGAGGAATATTCCCAGGGTCTGCACCCAGGTGATCTCGTATTTTTCTTTTGTTCAATTTGTGAGGTGTATTTTGGCCAATTTGAGTCGAGCTCCTGCGGGAGTTGGGTCGACGAAGAACGACCTGCGTTCTGGTTTTTTAGTGTTTCTAATCGCCCTGCCTTTGTGCTTGGGTATTTCAATTGCAAGTGGCTTTCCGCCGGTTGCCGGCATTTTGTCGGCAATCATCGGTGGCGTTTTGGTCTCTTTTTTGGGGAGCGCGCGTCTCACTATTAAGGGGCCTGCAGCAGGGCTCATTGTGATTGCAGTGGGCGCGGTGCAGGAACTTGGTCAGGGCGACCCCGTATTGGGGTATCGCCGTGCCTTAGCGGTGGGGGTATTGGCCGCCCTTGTGCAAATTGCCTTAGCGCTCCTGCGAGCTGCCACCATGGGTACAGTGATGTCTCCCTCGGTTGTTCACGGAATGTTGGCTGCAATCGGCGTGATTATCATGTCCAAGCAGGTACACACCGTTTTGGGAGTGGTCCCCGAGGCGCGAGAGCCTATTGAGCTATTGTTGGAGATCCCCCACAGTATCTCTAGAGCAAATCCCGAGGTTTCTCTCTTGGGGGCAGCGGGTTTGGTGCTTCTTTTTATCTGGCCAAACCTGCGTTTTAAGTGGGCAAAGGTCGTTCCTGCCCCCTTGGTGGTGCTGGCTATTACAGTGCCAATGGGCCTCTACTTTCATGTTTCCCAGGCCCATGACTATCAGTTCATGGGTCATCATTATCACTTGGGACCAGAGTACCTGGTGCGTTTGCCTAGCTCTCTTTTGAGCGCAGTGGTTTTCCCGGACTTTTCGGTCGTATGGAGTGGGACGTCTCTCAAATATGTGATGATGTTTGCCCTTGTCGGTACCATCGAATCGACTTTAAGCGTCATTGCTGTGGACTCGATGGATCCGAACAAGAGCGTTTCGGATCTCAATCGAGATTTACGTGCGGCAGGTATTGGTAATCTGGTTTCAGCGCTGATTGGCGGGCTTCCCATGATTTCCGAAATCGTGCGCAGTAAAGCCAACCTCGATTCGGGGGCTAAATCTCACTATGCCAACTTCTATCACGGGCTTTTCCTCCTAGTATTTGTGGCGCTGATCCCCGGAGCTCTCCAGGAGATCCCCTTGGCGGCATTGGCGGCGATGCTTGTTTACACCGGGGCGCGCCTTGCCTCTCCTGCCGAGTTTCTGCATGCCAAAAAAGTTGGGCTCGATCAGCTCTTACTCTTTGTCACCACCTTGGTTCTCACTCTCGCGACCGATCTCTTGGTTGGCGTGGCTGGGGGGATGGCTCTGAAGTTTGTTCTTCATTGGAGCCGTGGTGTCTCGCCCAGATCTTTCTTTTCTCCCAAGATCAGCACTTGTCGTGAGGGAGATGTTTTTGTCGTGAAAGTAAACAACGCGGCGATTCTTACAAACGTTCTTACTTTACGTCGATCCCTCGAGGCGGTGGACGATTCTATTCGAGAAGTCCGTGTGGAATTTGAGAATGTGGCTCTTGTCGATCACACATTTCTTCTACGTTTACAGGCAATCTCTCAGGAATGGACTCGGGCTAAATTGACGTTGGTGGGTCTCGAGAACATGCAGGCCCTCTCAAATCACGAGTATGCAGCAAGAAAGAGCGTTCAATGATGTCGAAAGACCGCGCTCAAAAACTAAGCTCCGAGGGAGAAGTTGATTCTGCAGTACTTTCATTGCACCGTGCCATGAAAGAGGTAGAAAAATACCTCCCGGAGCAGGCGCCCCTGCATGCCTTTGTGCATCACAATACTCTGCATGCCCTCGAAGGACTGACCTTTGAAGATGCCTTGGAGGCGAGTGCCGATAAATTGGGCGCAGCGGCCTATCCATCCAACGAGCTATTTTCTCAAGCTTTTAAAGATGGGTACATCTCTCGTGCTGCTTTGCTTGAGGTGTGCCGCCATCAAGTGATGGAGAGAGAAGAGGAGGAAATTGGCGGGTTAAAATACGATGAATTCCTTTATGGTCGCTTGGAACAATTCTTTGACATTCCCTCCGCCTATACAATCGAATGGTTAGAGAGTGAGGGCTTGCTATTTGATAGACGCGTGGCTGGAGACATTACTTGTGAAAGACGCTCCGCGCTGCGATCTTTCGCCTTGAGACAGAGTCCTGAGCCACTGGCCGAATTAAAAGAATCAGTTTGGCAGAGCTTGAGGGCAGGGAGCGCGCGTTTATGTGTTTCGACAACCAACAAGGTTCCAAGGGCGTCGCTCTCGCGGGTTGAATGGAAAAACTGGGTAATTCCCCACATGATTCGCTTGGCAGCGGCTTATTTAGATCAAGGCATTGCCCATTGGCATATGCCCCAGCGGGATAGGGGGTTCTGGATCTGCTTTCGCGAGCTTTCTACAGCGTCCTATGTCTCGCCAGAGCCTTGGTTGCAGGGGTTTGCGCAGACCCTTCGCGCTGAGCCCGGGCTGCAGGGCTCCTCGGAGCAAGTAGTGATTGAGTGCTTAAGAAAGTTACAACATCCTGAAGAACAATGGGTCGAAGTGCTGCACGCTTTTTTGCTTCCTGTGAGGGGCTGGGCAGGCATGTTTTTACAGTTAGAGAAAAATCCAGACAAGGCGCCCTTTCGGAGGCTGCCCGCTAGATTGCTCGACTTTGTTGCCGTTTTATTGTCTCTAGAGGTGCAAGCGAAGACCGACAAGGGGCTGAGTTGGCAGGGGGGGACTCAAGCTCAAAGCGAGAGCGGCGCAAAAGAAGCTCATGCTGAACTCACTTTGCGCAACGAATGCATTGGCCTGGCGTATGAATCATATATTTTGGCCTTGAGGTTGAGTGTCGATCCTCTTGTACTACTCACTGCTGAGGGAGCTACTCAATGGGTGCAATGGGTCGGCGCTACACCACCCAGAGTTCGCTCCAGACTTTTGTTGCGTGCCTTTGAAAATGACGCTCTGCATGATCAGACGAACTGTCTAACGAATCACTCCCGATGGATTGGCGGGCAAAGGGTGCCCTCGGTCGCTTACCAGGCGGTCTTTTGCATCGATGATAGGGAAGAGTCTTTACGACGACATCTCGAAGAGACCGATAGTCATGCGTCTACGTATAGCTATCCAGGTTTTTTCGGTATAGCTATGCGATATTTGGGGAGCGGGGAGGTGCGTTCTCGTGATTTATGCCCAGTTTCACTGAAGGCGAGCCATGTCGTGGAAGAGGAGGCTCCCCTCGTTCAAGGACGATTTTCTCTGAACTACCACCTGCATATTGGGAGCAGGACCTTGGTTCGAGGCTATTTGAGCTCATTGCTGGGCTTTTTCTCGATCATTCCTTTGGTCTTGGGCGTGCTTTTTCCTCATTGGTTTGCCTTGCGAGCTAAGAGGTCGAAGGCAGGGGCGGGGGAGCTTCGCCTCACGAGAGACCAAGGGTTTTCTCCCCAGGCTAGGTCCTTGTCCTCAGGACTTTCTTTGGGTTTCACCCACGAGGAGATGGCAGATATCGTTGAAAAATTGCTGCGAGAAATTGGCTTGGTCGAGGACATCGCCCCTGCGGTTCTACTCATCGGTCACGGTTCCTCCAGTGTGAACAATCCTCACCTATCAGCCTACGGATGTGGGGCGACGGCAGGAGGTTGTGGGGGACCCAACGGGCGTGCCTTTGCTCAAATGGCAAATGACAAGCGAGTGCAGGCGCTTTTGAAGAAACGCGGCCTCTGTATTCCTCCTGAGACAGTTTTTGTTGGAGGGGTGCACGATACCTGTACAGACGAAGTCACTTTGGATGAGCTGGCCATGGCTAGGTTGAGCCCGGCTCTAGGACAAGCCATCCAGGAGGCATTACGGAGCGCCAGTGAACTCAACGCCCATGAACGCTGTCGGCTCTTTGATACAGCGCCGAACAATCTGTCGCCCCGCCAGGCAAAAAAATTAGTCGAGGCGCGCTCTGTCGATCTTTCGGAACCTCGCCCCGAGTACAATCACGCAAGAAACTCCTGTTGCATCGTGGGGCAGCGCCAATGGACGCGCGGACTTTTCTTGGACCAACGGGCCTTTCTTGTTTCCTACAATCCAAATCAAGATCCTCAAGGAGACCGCCTTTACGACGTCCTCATGGGTTCGTTGCCGGTGGGAATGGGCATCAACTTGGAGTATTTTTTTGGCTCGATTGATCAGTCATTCTACGGCGCCGGCTCGAAATTACCACACAATGTGAGTGGTCTTCTGGGGGTGATGGACGGTCATAAATCCGATCTTCGTACGGGGCTCTACAGTCAGATGATCGAGAAGCACCCCCCGGTGCGTATGGTCGCAGTGGTAGAAGCAACACCCGATAGCCTAGAAAGAGTATTTGTAAGGAATCCCTCAGTGCGGCAGCTTGTCGAAAGAGGATGGGTTCATCTGGTCTCGTGGCAGCCAGAAAAAGGAGAAATGTTTCTCTATAGCCGGAGCGGCTTTTCACCATTTCACCCCCGAACTCGCGAGGTGCAATCGTTTGCTAGGTCTCGAGATGCTTATGGGCCAAGCGACGAGCCTCGCCCTGGTGCCCACTTACTCGCTTCGTTTGCGAGGGTTGCTTCATGAGCGAATTGCACGAATCGTTTTGGACCACCTTGGCCATTGCTCCCCCTTTGGTCGCCACTCTTTTTCTCGGGCTCTGGGGGCTGCGCTTGCGCAACAAAGGGTGGGCAGAAGCGTTCATTCATCAATTAGTTTCCTGGTCCTTTGGGCTCTCGTTTATTGCGTGCGTAGTACTGGGGGTGGAGCTCTGGCTTTCGGGTCGTGCGCGTCTGTTCACCGACTTTGAACCTTGGTTCAAGGTCGGTCACTATGAATTTCATCTCAGTTTGGTGGCCGATAGGCTCTCGGTGCCGATGGCGGCATTTTCGAGTGCCCTGCTTTTTGTAGTAGGCGCGTTTTCTCGTAAGTACTTGCATCGCGAACGGGGCTTTCTACGCTTCTTCTTTCTCTTGGCCCTTTTTGGATCTGGAGTTTTGCAAATGCTCTTCGCCGGGAGTCTCGACTTTGCTTTCTTTGGTTGGGAGCTGGTGGGGCTCAGTTCGGCGTTGCTCATTGGTTTTTTTCATGAGCGACCAGGCCCAGTGCGCCACGCCCTGCGCGCCTTTGTTATCTATCGTATTTGCGATATCGGTTTACTTTCGGCGGCCGTGCTCTTGCACCATCAATTGGGTCATACAATGGCGGACAACCACGTAAGTGGTGTCTCTTGGGGGTCCTGGGCCGTTCCAGAGAGTGAGAGCGCCCGGCTCCTGATTGGCTTCTGTATTCTCTGGGCATCTATGGGAAAGGCCGCCCAATTTCCCCTGGGGGGGTGGCTGCCGCGCGCGATGGAGGGGCCAACCCCATCGAGTGCCATTTTTTATGGGGCGATTTCTGTACACCTCGGCCCCTATTTGTTGCTGCGCGCCGCTCCCCTGATCTCGGAGACGCCGGTTTTGGCCTGGGGGGTGATTGCCGTGGGAGGCTTTTCTGCTCTCTATTCGACCTTGGTGGGAAGGGTACAAACGGATATCAAAAGTGCCCTTGCTTATTCTGTGATGACCCAGGTCGGGATTATCTACGTAGAAATTGGTTTGGGATTCTACCACCTTGCTCTTCTGCATGTAGTGGGACACGCGACTTTGCGCTGTCTGCAGATCTTACGCTCTCCCAGTATATTGAGTGATAAGTTTGCGTTGGAGCGCGCGCGCGGGGAAAAGCTACCTCAGCTATTTGTTCGCTTTGAGAAGGCATTGCCTCTGGGACTGCAGAGAAAGTTGTACCGCTTTGCGATTGAGCGGGCCTATCTGGACGCCTTCGGTCGCGTGCTTCTATTGAAGGGTCTGGCCTTGCTGCGGGCATTGGATTCGCTGGAAAGACAGTGGGTGAATTTGTTATTGGGCAGCAGAAAGCGTGCCGATCCAACTCATCTGAACACTCCACCGGAGAGCAAGCTATGATTGGTATCACGCCTCTCCTCTCCGGTCTTATTCTGCTTGCAGGCGGCCTGTACGTAGGGCGGCAAGGGAGCGCACGGGCTGCGCGTCTGTGGGGGATACGCTGGGCGGGCGCAGCATTGGTATTTCAGGTGCTGAGCTTTTTGTTTTTGCCAAACAAGATACCCCTTGTCCTTCCCGGCGGAATCGAATTTGTCCTGGCTATGCCCAGACAAATTCGTAGTGTTCTCGGGGTCCATGGAGTCCTGGCGATGGCTATCGTCGCTCTTTCGCCCCTGCGTTCTCATAGCGTGCGCTCGTTCTCTCGCATGCTTTATATTCTTGCGATTGGCAGTGCTTTTTTAGTGACGAACGACGCCTTAGTCCTTGCGTTCTTGTGGGCTCTTTCGGCTCTTGTTATGTGGCGCGCCCTCTCTCCACTAGAAAGTAGCGCTCATCTTTTTTTGATCTACCAATTGCCTAGCATTTGTTTCTTTTCTGCGGGAGCGTGGCTCTCACTTGAAGGGCGCCATGAGTGGTCCGTTGTGTGTATTTTATGTGCGGTGCTATTGCGGGAAGCGATTCTTCCCTTTCATAGTTGGTTTTTGAGGTTGGTTGAGGAAGCTCCCCTGGGCCTTCTCTGCGCGTTTGCAGCTCCCCAATTGGGGGTCTACGCGAGCCTTGAGCTGATTCACGGCTCGCAGCATGGACACCTCATTACTCTGATTGGTGATATGGGGGCTGTCTCTGCCTTGATTGCAGCTTTACTCGCCCTTGCACAAACGAGTATTTTACGTTCAACAGCCTATCTTTTGATAAGTCAGACCAGCTTGATCTCTTTTGGTCTCGCAAATGGAACGGAATTGGGGCGAGGAGGAGCGGTCTTGGCTTGGGCGACGCTCTCGCTTGCCTCTTCTGGCTTTGTCTTGGCAATCGCCAGCGTCAGAGCTCGCAGAGGCGAATTGTACTTTTCGTCCAGCTCTGCCCATCCTGAGCAATTGCCCAGATTGGGCACTTTTCTCCTTCTCTTGGGTCTCACAACTGTGGGGTTGCCCCTCTCGGCTGGTTTTGTGGCGGAGGACCTTCTTGTGCAAGGCAGCGTGAACGAACATCCTTATTTGGGCTATATTTTGATCGCAGTCACGGCCATCAATGGCCTGACAGTATTGCGTACTTATTTTGCCCTCTTTGCGGCTGGTCCGCGGCGTCCAGGCGAAGAAGACGTTCACGGTATGGAGGCTCTGGCATATACTGTCTTGCTCGGCGCTCTCTTTCTATTGGGTCTGCTTCCGGGGGTTGTACTCGGCTAAAGAGCCAGGGCAATCGCATGACTCGCCTAGCGATATCAACAAGTTAGCTCGTTGGGCAGTTTGAGGATCGCTGCGAGAATCTTTGAGTCGTATCCGGCCTTGAGGCGCTTTCTTGCAATCCCTCCGGGGA
>Ga0256845_1000622_pt1 | contig 32512 bp, 33 predicted proteins | sample RiftiametaG_FD_189101 | JGI IMG/M metagenome (GOLD analysis project Ga0256845, IMG submission 189101) | Tube worm associated microbial communities from hydrothermal vent at the East Pacific Rise, Pacific Ocean - Riftia | ecosystem: Host-associated > Annelida > Integument > Unclassified ...
ACTTTTATAGGAAATCCAGAAGTTATTATTCTTGATGAACCTTTTGCTAATTTAGACCCAACAACACAAATTCGTTTAAAAGGAATTATTAAAGATTTAGCAAAAAAACAAGGTGTTACAGTATTGGTTTCTAGTCACGATTTATTACACGTAACCGATGTTTGCGAACGAATTGTTGTACTAGAAAAAGGAGAAGTTATTAAGGACTTAAAAACTAGTGAAGCTACTTTAAAAGAATTAGAAGCACACTTTGCAGGCGGTATGGCAGTTGAGCAAGAGGAAGAATAAAAACTAATTATATAATTTTAAGCTCGTAATTACATTCAATTTACGAGCTTTTTTCTGTGAAATACTTAGCTAAAAACCTTTAAAAAGCATCAAATTACCTCAAAAATTCAAAAAGATGTTTATTTTTACGTTTATATATAATAATAGCAAGAGATTGTAGTTATTTAATTGACTAAAAAACCTAGCATTGAAAATATCTTTTAAAACCATACTAGCTTTAATATTTTCTACAGTTTTAGTGGCAAGTTGTTCACGAAAAAAAGACAATTTTATTAGTAGAAATTATCATGCAGTTACAGCAGAATTTAATGCGCTGTATAATGGTTACAATGCTTTAGATGAAGGTAGAAAAACGCTTAATGAAGGTTATGCTGATAATTATTGGGATATACTTCCTATTGAGCGTATGCAAATCTCAGATGTTGTTGTGTTGCCTGGGCAATCAAAAAACGAAAATTTTACTAGAGCTGAAGAAAAAGCTGTAAAAGCGGTTCAAAAGCACGGAATGATTATTGAAGAGAAAGAAAAAAACCCTCAAATAGATGAGGCTTATATTCTTTTGGGGCAAGCGCGTTATTTCGACCAACGTTTTGTGCCAGCACTTCAAGCCTTTAATCATATTCTTTATAAATACCCAGCGAGTGATAAAATAAATCAAGCAAAAATTTGGCGTGAAAAAACTAATATTCGTTTAGAAAACGATGAGCTTGCTATTAAAAATTTAAAACGTTTATTATATCAAGAAGAGTTAGAAAATCAAGATTTAGCCGATGCTACTTCTATGTTGGCTCAGGCTTACCTAAATACCAAATCGGTTGATAGTGCAGTTACACAATTAAAAATAGCTTCAAACGCAACTAAAAGTAATGATGAGCGTGGTCGTTATCGTTTCATTTTAGGGCAACTTTATAATACACTTGGATATAAAGACAGCGCAAATATTGCATTTGATGAGGTAATTGAACTTAATAGAAAAACACCTCGTATTTATCTTATTAGTGCTCATATTGAAAAAATTAAAAATTTCGATTATCAAAACGGAGACAAATTTGAACTTTTAGAACACCTTACAGACCTTGAAGAAGATCGCGAAAACCGCCCATATTTAGATAAAATTTACCATCAAATAGCAGCGTATCATCAAGTAAATAAATCTGACTCTTTATCTACAAGATATTATAACAAATCACTTAGAACAAATTCGCAAGATAAAATTCTGAAAGCTAAAAATTATGAAATTCTTGGAGACATGAATTTTGATAAATCTTTATATAGAGCCGCAGGAAATTATTACGATAGCACAATGGCTAATTTAGTGCTTAATTCAAAGCCTTATAGAGTTATAAAGCGCAAACGCGATAATTTAGAAGACGTTATTTATTACGAAGATATTGCTCAAGTAAACGATAGCGTTTTAAGACTTGTAGGTTTATCTGATGCTGATAGAGTTGTTTATTTCGAATCTTTTATTGAGAAGCTTAAAATAGCTGAAGAAAAAGAGAAACTAAAACAAGAAGCAGACGAAAGAGCTAATAACGGTTTAGCAACGGTTAATAATAATATAGGTAATTCTTTACCTGTAAGAGGGGGTTTGCCAAGTCAAGCTTCAATATTTTATTTTTATAACCCAACAACAGTTGCTTATGGTAAAAATGAATTTGTAAAAATTTGGGGAGATAGAGATTTGGATGATAACTGGAGATGGTCTAACAAAAGCGGTTCATTAAATAGTAATAACCTTTTAGATAATAACCTTTTAGCTTCTGCAACCGATGAGGAAAAATTCGACCCTCAATTTTATATTTCTAAAATTCCTTCCGCAGAAAAAGAAATAGATAGTATTTTTAAAGAACGTAATTTTGCCTATTACCAATTAGGTCTTATTTATAAAGAAAAATTTAAAGAATATCAATTAGCAAAAAGTAAATTTCAAACCTTACTTAATAGCAATCCAGAAGTACGATTAATTTTACCATCTAAATACAATTTGTATAAAATTTATACACTTTTAGGAGAAAACGATGAAGCTTCAATTGCTAAAAACGAAATTATAAATAACTATCCAGACTCTCGATACGCTACTATTTTAAGTAATCCGGATCAAGTTTCATTGAAAGATGAAAATAGTCCAGTAAGTTTATATGAAAGTGTTTATGCACAACACGAAAATCAAGAATACGCAACAGTTATTTCTAAATGTGAAGAATATATTACTGCTTTTGATGGCGACCCAATTATTCCGAAATTTGAACTTTTAAAAGCAACTGCAACAGGTAGATTATTTGGTTATGAAGCTTACAGTAAGGCAATTAATTATATAGCTATTACCTATGCAAACACAGAGGAAGGTAAGCAAGCGCAAAATATGGAGTCTAATATATTGCCAAATATGGCAAGTAGTGATTTTGTAGTAGACAACGATAGTATTAGTAACAATTATAAAGTAGTTTACAAGTTCGATAACGCAGAACTAAATGATATTAAAACCTTTCAAACAATCTTAGATGAGGTTTTAGAAAGTATAAGATATTACAAATTAAAATCATCAATAGATGTTTATAAGCCTAATACAACACTTGTAGTTGTTCACGGGTTTAGTAACGCTCAGGTTGCTAAAACATTCGACCAGTTATTAGATAAAGAAAACAAACAAAAAATAAAAGAACCTTATTTTGCAATATCATCTGCAAATTATCGAATCGTTCAAATTCATAAAAATTTGGATGCATTTTTAAATATTGATAATAATTAAAATTAAAGAATTATGTTCTCTGATAATAAAAAAAATAGACAAAAGGTAGAAGGTACATCAAGTCAAAATATTATAGCACAAGGCACTAAAATTGTTGGCGATTTTAATAGTGAAGGCGATTTTAGAATTGATGGCGCTATAGAAGGAAATATTAAAACTTCTGGAAAAATTGTTGTTGGTAAATCTGGATTTGTAAAAGGAACTTTGCAAGGAACCGACGCCTATTTTGAAGGTAAATTTTCTGGAAAATTAGCATTATCTGGCACGTTAACTTTAAAAACATCAGCACATATTGAAGGCGAAGTTGTGGTTGGTAAATTAGCCGTAGAACCTGGTGCAACATTTAATGTTACTTGCATTATGAAAGGCACAGTAAAAGAACTTAATAAAGGTGGGCAACGACAAGCATCAGAAACCGAAAAAACAGCTTAAAAACGCTGCAATTCTTTCTGGAATTGCAATACAAATGGGTATTACTATATACTTATTTGTGCTTCTTGGTAAATGGTTAGATTCAAATTATAATAATGGAGATAAATTATTTATCATTATTACCACTCTTTTTGGCGTAGCTATTTCTCTTTACGCTGTTATAAAACAAGTTAATCGAATTAAATATTAAATGAATAGTCCATTTTTTAAATTTACAATTAAGCTAATTATTATTGCTACTATTGTATTCATCATTCATATTTTTATACTTAACACATTAGGTTTTTCATTATTTGAAAATAAAATAGTGCTTTCCTATTGTGTAAATGTATTTTTAGCAATTGCAATTTTTTTGTTTTTATATAAAATGAGAAAAAAGCATAAAGATCAATTAGGTTTTCTGTTTATTGCAGGTAGCTTGCTTAAATTCGCAGTGTTTTTTTTAGTATTTCACCCTAGTTTTATGTTAGACGGTGATATTAATAAATTGGAGTTTGCATCCTTTTTTATTCCTTATTTATTGTGTTTAATTATAGAAACCTTAAGTCTTGTTAAATGGCTAAATAAATCAGATTAAAAACCACATATTTTTAAGTAGAAAATCAGGCTATAAATAAACTAAAAAATAGTTTTTGGTTTTGATATAAAAACATACCTTTGCCCCGATTTTTAAGCCACTATTATTTAAAGTGATATGCAAAGAAAAACGTTACTTACATTACTTACATCATTTTTGATAGTATTTACTTTACAAGTAAATGCTCAGCATGAAGAAGCTACATATCAAAATGTTCAACATAATAGTCATGACGAACCACTTAGTTTAAGAGAGCAAATTAAGGCAGATATTGACCACCATTTATTGGACTCTCATGATTTTCATGTTACAGATTATTTAACTTTTCCTTTACCAATTATATTATGGGACAATGGGTTCCATTTCTTTTCATCTTCTAAATTTCATCACGGAGAAAGTGTAGCAGAAAGTAAAGGTAATTATTATGCTATTTCTCATCAGAATGGACATATTTATAAAACAGATAAAAGCGGCACAATTCATTTTGAAGGAGATTTTGAAACTAATGATAAGCCTTTAGATTTATCTATTACTAAAAGTGTAGTAATGATAATAATAACAGGTTTAATCTTGTTTTTATTATTTGGAGGTTTAGCAAAATCGTATGCCAAAAACGGAAAAATAGGAAAAGGTCCTGGTCGATTATTAGAACCAATTGTATTATATATAAGAGACGAAATTGCAATCCCAAATATTGGCGAAAAGCATTATAAAAAATACATGAATTATTTATTAACTGTATTTTTCTTTATATGGTTTGTAAATTTATTCGGTTTAACCCCATTAGGCGTAAATATTACAGGTAATATCGCTATCACATTTTCATTAGCAATACTAACTTATTTTATAACAACCTTTTCAGCAAAAAAAGATTATTGGAAACATATTTTTTGGATGCCAGGAGTTCCTGTTCCAATGAAAATATTATTAGCACCAATAGAATTGTTAGGTACATTTATTAAACCTTTCGCATTAATGATTCGTTTGTATGCAAATATGAAAGCGGGACATATTGTATTAATGAGTATTATTGGTTTGATGTTTATATTTAAAAGTTGGATAGGTAGTCCATTATCATTTGGATTAGCATTTGGTTTATCAATATTAGAATTATTAGTAGCAGCGCTACAGGCATATATATTTACAGTATTATCGGCATTATATTTTGGTTCTGCAGCCGAAGAACACGCAGACCATTAAGAATTAGAACATTAATTATTTAAATTTTATATTATGGAAGGATTGAATTACATTGGAGCAGGTTTAATTGTAATCGGTGTTGGAATTGGTATTGGTAGAATTGGTGGATCAGCAATGGAAGCTATTGCACGTCAACCAGAAGCTACTGGTAAAATCCAAACAGCGATGTTAATTGCAGCGGCTCTTATTGAAGGAATCGGTTTTGCAGCTTTATTTGCAGCATAACAAAAAAAAAACTAGTAGTAACGGTTGGTTGCTACTAGTTTTAAATTAATTAATGTATTCTTAAGAATTAAATCATGGATAAATTACTAAACGAGTTTTCATTTGGGTTATTTATATGGCAAACGCTTTTATTTTTAGCCTTAATACTTCTTTTGAGAAAATATGCTTGGGGACCAATTTTAAGTGCAGTTAACGAAAGAGAAGAAGGTATTAAAGATGCTTTAAAATCTGCCGAAAATGCAAAATTAGAAATGCAAAATTTGCAAGCAGACAATCAAAAATTGTTGAAAGAAGCAAGAGTTGAACGTGAATCAATGTTAAAAGATGCGCGTGATATAAAAAACAAAATGATTGAAGACGCTAAAGAAGAAGCGCAAGTGCAAGCTAGCAAAATGATAGAGCAAGCACAAGCAGCTATTGAAAGTGAAAAGAAAGCAGCTATGGCAGAATTAAAAAACCATGTTGCTGGATTATCAATAGAAATTGCCGAAAAAGTAGTACGTCAAGAATTATCGAATAAAGACAAACAAGTAAAATTGGTTGAGTCAATGTTAGATGACGCAAAATTAAATTAATTATAAAATGGCAGGAGCAAGAGCAGCAATACGTTACGCAAAAGCAGTTTTAAGTTTAGCAAATGATCAGAATTCGGCAGAAGCTGTAAATAATGATATGAAGCTAATGGCTAATACTATTGCACAAAGTAAAGATTTAAGCGATATGCTTCATAGTCATATAATTAATTCCTCAGTTAAAAAATCAGCATTATTAGAAATTTTTAAAAACTCTAATGCATTAACGGTTAAATTAATTGACATTTTAATTACTAATAAAAGATTATCAATATTAGAATATGTTGCAGTAAACTATAACCAATTATTCGATAAATTAAGAGGTATAGAGTTAGCAACAGTAACAACTGCAATTCCTTTAACAGAAAATTTAAAAGCGAAAGTTTTAGTAAAAGCAAAAGAGCTTACAGGAAAAGAAATTGAAGTAGAAAACATAATCGATGAAAGCATTATTGGTGGTTTCATTTTACGTATAGGTGATAAACAATACAACGCAAGTATTGCAAATCAACTAAGCAAATTAAAAAGAGAATTTACACTAAACTAAGATATTTATATCTAAATAATTAAATAAGATGGCAGAAGTAAAACCAGCTGAAATATCAGCAATCTTAAAACAACAACTTTCAGGTTTTGAAGCAAGTGCTTCATTAGACGAAGTAGGAACAGTATTAACTGTAGGTGACGGAATTGTACGTGCCTATGGATTAGCTAATGCTCAATATGGAGAACTAGTTGAATTTGATGGTGGTTTAGAAGGTATTGTACTTAATCTTGAAGAAGATAATGTAGGTATTGTATTGTTAGGTGCTTCAAAAGGAATTAAAGAAGGTTCTACGGTAAAACGTACCGAACGTATCGCATCTGTTAATGTAGGTGAAGGTATTGTTGGTCGTGTTGTAGATACTTTAGGAAATCCTATTGATGGTAAAGGACCAATAACTGGCGAAACTTACGAAATGCCTTTAGAGCGTAAAGCTCCTGGTGTAATTTATCGTGAGCCAGTAACAGAACCATTACAAACAGGAATTAAAGCAATTGATGCGATGATTCCGGTTGGTAGAGGTCAACGTGAGTTGGTAATTGGAGATAGACAAACAGGAAAAACTGCGGTTTGTATTGATACCATCTTAAATCAAAAAGAATTTTACGATGCAGGTGAGCCTGTATATTGTATATATGTTGCCGTTGGTCAAAAAGCATCAACTGTAGCTTTAATTGCTAAAACTTTAGAAGAAAAAGGCGCTTTAGCTTATACAACTATAGTAGCAGCAAATGCATCAGATCCTGCAGCAATGCAAGTTTATGCTCCTTTTACTGGTGCTTCTATTGGTGAGTATTTTAGAGATACTGGTCGTCCAGCATTAATTGTATTTGATGATTTATCAAAACAAGCAGTTGCATATCGTGAAGTATCTTTATTATTAAGACGCCCACCAGGACGTGAAGCATATCCTGGAGATGTATTTTATCTTCACTCTCGTTTATTAGAGCGTTCAGCAAAAATTATTAATAATGATGCGATTGCTAAAGAAATGAATGATTTACCAGAATCATTAAAACCATTAGTAAAAGGTGGAGGTTCTTTAACGGCATTACCAATTATTGAAACTCAAGCGGGAGATGTATCAGCATATATTCCAACAAATGTAATTTCTATTACAGATGGACAAATTTTCTTAGATGGAGATTTATTTAACTCTGGTGTTCGTCCAGCAATTAATGTAGGTATTTCGGTATCTCGTGTTGGTGGTAATGCACAGATTAAATCAATGAAAAAAGTAGCAGGAACATTAAAATTAGATCAAGCGCAATTCCGTGAATTGGAAGCATTTGCTAAGTTTGGTTCAGATTTAGATGCAGTTACTTTAAATGTAATTGAAAAAGGAAGACGTAACGTTGAGATTTTAAAACAAGCTCAAAATGATCCATTTACTGTTGAAGATCAAATTGCAATTATTTATGCGGGATCTAAAAACTTATTAAGAGATGTTCCTGTAAATAAAATTAAAGAATTTGAAAGAGATTTTATCGAATTCTTAAAGGTAAAACATGCAGGTGTACTTAGTACGTTAAAATCAGGAAAATTAACTGATGAAGTTACAGATACATTAACAACTGTTTGTAAAGATTTATCAGCAAAATATAAAGCTTAATTCTAAACTAGAATGGCAAATTTAAAAGAAATACGTAACAGAATATCATCAGTATCTTCAACGATGCAGATTACAAGTGCCATGAAAATGGTATCTGCTGCAAAGTTAAAGAAGGCACAAGATGCTATTACAGCAATGCGTCCTTATGCAAATAAGTTAACTGAGCTTTTACAAAGTTTAAGTGCTACTTTAGATGCAGATTCTGGAGGTAAATTTTCTGTACAACGCGAAGTAAAAAACGTATTAGTTGTAGTTATTAACTCAAACAGAGGTTTATGTGGTGCTTTTAATTCTAATGTTTTAAAGCAAGCAACAGCTTTAGCTGAGCAATATTCAGATAAAAACATGTCTTTCTTAGCTATTGGTAAAAAGGCAAACGATGCATTATCTAAAAAGTACAATGTAATTTCTAATCGTAGTGAAGTATATGATGATTTAACTTTTGATAATGTTGCAGAAATTGCAGAGTTATTAATGACTAAATTTGTTGAAGGCGAATTTGATAAAATTGAAATCGTTTATAATAAGTTTATAAATGCTGCTACACAAGAAGTAATGACAGAACAGTTTTTACCAATTGTGCCGATTGAAGGGAATACAGAAGGAAATACAGATTATATTTTTGAACCATCAAAAGCCGAAATTGTAGAACAACTTATTCCGAAGTCTTTAAAAACACAGTTATATAAAGGTATTAGAGATTCTTTTGCAAGTGAGCACGGTGCGCGTATGACAGCAATGCATAAAGCAACTGATAACGCAACAGAATTAAGAGATCAACTAAAATTGACGTATAATAAAGCGCGACAAGCATCAATTACTAACGAAATCCTTGAGATTGTTGGTGGAGCTGAAGCGTTGAATAATTAATAATTGTCATTCAGAGCGATAGCGAAGAATCTCATTATAAAATTTAAAGCCTTACTTTTTAGTGAGGCTTTTTCTATGGCATCAAATTTGAAATTGTATCTTTATAATATTCAAATTCAAAAAATGAAACTTTTAAAAAACATATCATTTTTACTTTTAGTAGTATTACTTATGTCCAGTTTTTCTCAATGTTCAAGTGCCCAAAAGCTAGAAAAGAATACTTCAATAAATTTTGGAGATGTTTATTGTCAAAAATGGGTAGCAGGAATTAGAGAAGGCGGGTCAGGTATTAACTTATTTATACCAGTAACAAAATCAAATAAAAATATTCAATTAGACTCTGTCTATTTTAGAGGTAAAGCTACTAAACTTGTACTTGCATACGATAGTTTACATTATGTTGGGAAATTTAAAAATATAGAAAAACATAGTCGCGATATAATTATGAGTAGCGAGCCTAAAGAAGAATATGGAAATCAAGCACCACAATTACCAAAGAAAATCCCTTTTGAGTTAGAAAGAAGTGAATGCGTTGTAAGCTACAAAGACAACAAGAGTACAAAATACGTTAAGATTGATAATATTAATGAAAAACCAATGGTATCCTATCCCAGTGCACCACCACAATAACTTATCTTTGGTTTACGTTTTCTAAAAACGTATTTTTATCAATATAAAAAACCAATCGTTGGGCGGACTCAAAACTTTATTTAAGCAAACATTTATATATGGTTTAGCAACTGTGCTACCACGAATGCTTAGTTTTTTATTAGTGCCACTTTATACAACAAACGGCGTTTTGTCATCCGTTTCTGAATACGGTAAAGTATCTGTTATTTTTTCCTATTTCGTATTATTTAATGTTGTTTTAGCCTATGGAATGGAAACCGCTTTTTTTAGGTTTTTTAATAAAGAAGGCAATAAAGATAGTGTTACAGGAACATCTGCAATTTCATTAATTGTTACTTCAATTACATTTTTTATTTTAGCTTTAATATTTCAAAATGGCATAGCTAATTATATTGACATTGATGTAAAATACATCAATTTAGTTATTTGGATTTTACTTTTAGACGCTTTAGTTATCATTCCATTTGCATGGTTAAGAGCTACACAAAAACCCATGCGGTATGCGGTTATTAAAATACTTAACGTAATAATTAATCTCGGTTTAAACCTATTTTTCTTATTGGCATTAAAAAATTTAGCTTCAAATAGTACGCTTTTCGAAAGCATTTACAAACCAAACTTTGAAATCAGTTATATCTTAATAGCAAACTTAATAGCAAGCGCAGTAACGTTAGTATTAATGTTTCCGTTTTACACGAAAATTAAATATGTGTTTGATGCTGTATTATGGAAAACAATGATGCGTTATGCATTTCCTGTGTTAATTGCAGGTGTTGCATTTTCAATAAATGAAACCTTTGATAGAATCCTTTTAAAAGAATTATTACCAGCAAATGTTGCCGAAACTGATATTGGAATGTATTCCGCATGTTATAAAATTGCGTTGTTTATGACGCTGTTTGCAACCGCATATAGATTAGGTATTGAGCCTTATTTTTTTAGCCATTCAAAAAGTGAAAACCCTCAAAAAAATTATGCAAAAATATTAGAATTTTTTGTGGCTTTTGGGTCTGTTATTTTACTTGCAGTAGTTGTTTTTGCAGATTTATTAAAACCAATAATTGTACGAAGCGAAGCGTATTGGGAAGCTATGTGGGTAGTTCCGGTAATTCTTATTGCTAATTTTTGTTTAGGCATTTATCATAATCTTTCTGTGTGGTATAAAGTTACTGATAGAACTAAGTTTGGTGCCTATATTTCTATAGTTGGTGCTATTCTAACATTGGTGATTAATATTTTGTTTATAAAGGAATATAGTTATAAAGCGTCTGCGATAGCAACGTTGTGTGCTTATTTTATTATGATGATTTTATCATATTATTTTGGTAGAAAATACTATCCAATTCCGTATAATTTAAAGAAAATTGGCATGTATTTTGTTCTTTCAATTGGTTTGTCTGTATTATCGTTTTACCAATTTAGAGAAAACTATGTTATAGGAATTTCAATGTTAATTGTATTTTTGAGCATCATTTATATTTCTGAAAAAAACGAAATTAAAAAGTTTTTAAAAAAATAGTATGCAAATAAAAATTATAAATAAATCTACTCACGTTTTACCACATTACGAAACTATTACTTCTGCAGGAATGGATTTACGTGCAAATATTACAGAACCAATAATTTTAAAACCTTTAGAACGAACCATTGTAAAAACAGGTTTATTTATTGAGCTACCCATTGGTATTGAAGCACAGGTGCGTCCACGAAGTGGATTAGCAGCAAAAAATGGAATAACTGTTTTAAATGCACCAGGAACGGTTGATGCAGATTACAGAGGAGAAATAGGAGTGATTTTAGTGAATTTATCAAATGAAGATTTCACTATTGAAAACGGTGAACGTATTGCACAATTAGTTATATCGAAACATGAACGTGCTGAATGGATAGAAGTGGAAGAGTTATCTGAAACAGATAGAGGTTCAGGAGGATTCGGTAGCACTGGTGTAAAATAAAGAGGTAAAACATAACCAAATCAACTTAAAAACATGAAAATAATAGTACCAATGGCAGGACGAGGTTCTCGTTTACGTCCACATAGTTTAACCGTACCAAAACCATTAATTCCTGTAGCGGGACAGCCAATCGTTCACAGGTTGGTAAAAGATATAGCTAAAGTTTTAAATCAACCTATTGAAGAAATTGCATTTGTTTTAGGCGACCCAGCTTTTTTTGGAGATGATGTTGTAAAAAGTTTAGAAAATTTAGCAACAAGTTTAGGTGCCAAAGCCTCAATTTACCGTCAGGATTTGCCATTAGGAACAGGTCATGCCATTATGTGTGCAAAACCATCACTTTCTGGTCCAGCAGTTATTGCCTATGCCGATACGTTAATTAGAGCTGAGTTTGATTTAGATCCAAAAGCAGATAGTGTTATTTGGACAAAGCAAGTTGATAATCCAGAAGCTTACGGTGTTGTAAAGCTTAATGATGAAAATGAAATTGTAGAGTTGGTTGAAAAACCAAAAACCTTTGTAAGTAATCAAGCGGTTATTGGTATTTACTATTTTAAAGATGTTGCTGTTTTAAAGGGAAAGCTTCAAGAAATATTAGATGAAAATGTGATGAATGGTGGCGAATATCAAATTAACGATGGTATTAAGCGCATGATGGCTGATGGAAAAGTGTTTAAAACAGGAACTGTTGATGAGTGGATGGATTGCGGAAACAAAAAAATTACCGTTGAAACCAACACTAGAATGTTAGGCTTTTTAAAAGCAGATGGCGAAGAACAAATGGTTGCAAATTCTGTTCAACTTAATAATTCAACAATTATAGAGCCTTGTTATATTGGCGAAAATGTAATGCTAAATAATGCTACTATTGGACCAAATGTATCTATTGGGAATAATTGTACAATTGAAAATTCAATCGTTAAAAATAGCTTAATTCAAACGCATACTTCTATTAAAAATGCTAATTTAGATGAAGCTATGATTGGTAATTATGTTAAATACGATGGGAATTACACCTCGATAAGTATTGGTGATTATTCTGTTTTGGAATAACTATTAAACTTATAGGAATAAGCTAAATGTTGGCAGATAGTTGCGTTAGGGATTGCAGTGGCATCCTTTTTGCCATTAAAAAGCAAAAAGATATAACGAAAAGCCCGACCCTTGTGGTAACGCTCAAATTATAATATATGAAACATAAAATCTATATACTTATTTTTTTCTTCGGAATATTACTCTTTCCGCAGGTAGATTATGCTCAAGTAGATTTTAATAAAAAGCCCGATGACGATTTAGGAAATGTAGAAGATAAATTTCAGGAACTTTTTTATGAAGCTTTAAAGCAAAAAAGTATTGAAAATTACGATAGGTCTGTTGAATCGCTTTTAAAATGTATAGAATTAGATGATACGGTATCGGTTTTATATTTCGAACTTGGTAAAAATTACAATAAGCTTAAAGATTTTGGTGAGGCTGAAGATGCGCTTAAAAAAGCCGTTAATATAGAGCCAGATAACGAATGGTATTTGGATGGGCTTTATGAGTTTTATGCGCAACAAAACGATTATAATAAAGCTATAAAAACGGTAAAACAGTTGGTTAAATACCATCCAGATTATAAAGAGGATTTGGCTTCGCTTTATGTTAGAACAAAAAAATATAATGAGGCGTTAAAGATTTTGGATGAAATGGATTTGGAATTTGGAGTTTCATTGGCAAGAGATATGCTTCGCAATAAGGTTTATAAAGCTACTGGACGTAAAAAAGACCAGATAAAAAACTTGGAGTCGCGTGTAGAAAGTAACCCAGATAAAGAATCGAATTATTTAGCATTAATTTTCCGCTACAGCGAGAATAATGAAAAAGAAAAGGCTTTTGAAACGGCAAAAGAACTTCTTAAAATCAACCCAGATTCGGAGGTAGTTCATTTGGCTTTATACAAGTTTTATTTGGATGAGAATAATCCTGAAAAGGCGATTGAATCTATGAAAATTGTTATTAAAAGCGGTCAGATAAAACCAGAAGGAAAACAAAAAGTATTATTAGATTTTATAAAATTTGTTGGTAAAAATCCGCAATACGAAGCGGACTTGGTTGAAGCTACAATTATGGTTAAAGATGTTAATAATGAAGAAACATTGGTTGAACTTGGGCAATATTATTTTGCTAAAGGCGAAAATACAAAAGCTTTAAAATACTTTGAAGATGCTTTAAAATTAGAGGATGATAACTTTACTATTCTACGTACTATTTTGTTGCTCCATATAGATCTAGAACAGTATAATTTAGCTGAAGAAAAAAGTAATAATGCGCTTCAAAAATACCCGTCGCAACCATTATTATATTTAATTAATGGTGTTGCATTAAATAAATTAAATCAATCTGCAAAAGCAGTTGAAACTTTAGAAATTGGTTTAGATTATATTATTGATGACATAAAAATGGAAACCGATTTTTATAATCAATTAAGTAAAGCACACACGTTGTTAAACAATACTGTTAAAGCAAAATCGTTTAGTGATAAAGCAAAACAATTAGAAACCTCAAATTAATGATTAAAGACAAGCTTACTTATTTTGTGCTACTTGCTCTTATTGTATTTAATTGTAAATCTGCTAAAACTATTGTTGATGGCGAATCAAATTTTGGCTTATCGACAAAGCAGTTAATAAAAGAGAATGCAAAACAAACGCCTAATTTTAAAACCTTACGAGCAAAACTTAAAATTGATTATATAATAAAAGAAAATTCAAAATCTGTAAATGTTAATTTACGATTAGAAAAAGATAAAACAATTTGGATGAGTGCATTTTACGGTGTTGGTAAAGTATTAATTACACCAAGTAGAGTCGCATTTTATGATAAATGGAATAATCAATATTTTGATGGTGACTATGTTTATTTAAGTGATTTGTTAGGAACAGAACTTGATTTTCAAAAAGTTCAAAATCTATTATTTGGTGAAGCTGTTTATAATTTGAAAAATGATAATTATAAATTATCTGTTGATGATGGAAATTATATACTTCAACCTAAAAAACAACGTGAGCTTTTCGAATTATTTTTGTTATTAGACCCGTCATATTTTAAAATTAAATCGCAACAAATATCACAAACAAAAGAGTTTAGACATTTGCAAATAGATTATTTAACACATCAAAAAATAGATAATCAAATCCTTCCAGAACTTATAAAAATTATTGCTGTGGAAGCGAATGAGGAAACAATTATTAAGATGGAATTTAAAAATGTGTCTTTAAATGAAGATTTACGATTTCCGTTTAAAATACCATCAGGTTTTAAAGAAATTAAGTTGTAATGTTTAAAAAAGAAAACATATTTAAAGTGTTTTTGCTATTCATATTTATGTTTAGTGGCTTACAGATGTTTTCTCAAAACAATAAACAAAGGGCTTTAGAAACCAGAATACAAGAACTGCGAGAAGAAATTAGAAAAATAAATACTTTACGTATCGAAAACAAATCAAAAGAAAAATCGCAGTTATCATTAATTGAAGATTTTAATTATAAAATTAGTGTGTTGAATAATTTAATTAAAGTTACCAATCAGCAAGCAAATTTACTTACCAGAGAAATTAATTCAAATCAAAAAAAAATAACAAATCTTCGTAGTGAATTGACACAATTAAAAGAAGGTTATGCGGCTATGATTGTTAAGTCGTACAAAAGTAAAAACCAACAAAGCAGAATTATGTTTTTGTTGTCATCAAACAATTTTCAACAAGCTTATAAGCGTATACAATATATTAAGCAATACTCAAATCATCAAAAACAACAAGGGGAAACTATTAAAGCGAAAACAGTTGAATTGCAGAGTACAAACACCAATTTATTAAAGCAAAAAGAAAACAAACAAAAGCTAATAGCTGAGAATAGAAATACTCAAAAATTATTAGAAGCTGAACGTAGGCAGCATGAAGTTTTAATGAAATCTATTAAAAAGAACATTAATGTTTATACAGCTCAAATTAAGAAAAGACAACGTGAAGCAAGTAGAATTGATGCTGAAATAAATAAAATTATAAGGGCAGCTATGGCTTCTTCAAATAGAAAAGTAGGAAAATCTTCGAGTTCAAAAACGTTTGCATTAACACCTGAAGAAAAAATATTGGCATCAAAATTTGTGGCAAATAAAGGAAAATTGCCTTGGCCTGTAGAAAGCGGCTATGTGAAATTAGGCTATGGAACCCAACGTCACCCCATCAATAAATCGTTAACTATTAAAAGCAATGGTGTTAGAATAGCTACTAAAAAAGGAGCAAAAGTATTGGCGGTTTTTAATGGAGAAGTTATTGGGGTTGTTGCTATGAGGAATGCAAATCCATTTGTTATTATTCGTCATGGAAATTATATTACATATTATAAAAATTTATCGAAAGTATATGTAAAAAAAGGAGATAAGGTTACTACTAAGCAACAAATAGGCGAAGTTTTTACTAATCGCTTTAATGGCGAAACTATATTAAATTTTAGTATTTCTAAAGAAAGCTCTCCACAAAACCCAGCAAGTTGGTGTTATAAAATGTAATTAATTCCTACGAAGGAATCTTTTAAATAGAAAATTGTGATTATTTTTTGAAGTTCTAAATAGCAATAGGGATTGAAAAGGAAATCCTTTTTGTGAGGTACGAGCAAAAAGATTGTATTGGAAAGCCCGACCCGATAGGGAATTGCCCAAATAATATTACTCAAACAATGCTTTTAACTCGGTAGCTTGTTTTGGTTTTATTTTCCCTGCTAATAATAAGCTCAATTGTTTACGGCGTAAAGCAGCTTCAAAACGTTCATTTTCTAAATCAGTTTCAGGAATAATTTCTGGCACAGTAACAGGTGTTCCTGTTTCATCAACCGCAACAAAGGTGTAAATGCCTTCGTTAGCTTTTGTTTTTGCTCCAGATAATCGGTCTTCGATCCAAACATCAATATATATTTCCATAGAAGTTTTAAAGGCTCGAGACACTTTAGCTTCAACCGTAACTACGCTACCTAAAGGAACTGCTTTATTAAAAGCTACGTGATTAACAGATGCTGTTACAACAATACGTCTGCTGTGGCGTCTTGCCGAAATACTTGCAGCTCTATCCATTCGCGCTAATAATTCGCCGCCAAATAAATTATTTAAAGGGTTGGTTTCACCTGGTAAAACCATATCAGTAAGTATTGTTTTAGATTGTTTTGGCGTTTTTGATTTCATCATTTAAAATATTGATAAAACAAAGGTATAACCTATTTATAGTTTATGTATAAAAAGGAGGTTAAAAAAAGAAGATTTATTCACTAAATTTTCAATTTTACGGGAAACCCGTAATGCTTTTTTGAGATTAGACAAAAATGTTAAAATCCTGTAGGAAAAGCTTTGTTTGTATAAGTGAATTTGATAGTAAGCATAGAATTAAAACAGAGTTTTGGAGTCAAGATTATAAATTTTACTAATCTGTTGGTGTGCAAACCAAAACACAAAGACGTCGATTTGGTATATGGTGGGCTTCTAAATCTGATAAAAATCCTATTTATATGTGGGATGGTAAGTTTAAAGTTAATGTTAGTAGCTCATCATTGTTTGGCACTTTTGTTGATACACAATTAAAATTACCAAGCGGAAATATTCCTTTTTTTGATTTTGGAAATGACCAAATATTAAATATTTACATACCAAAACTTTACAAAAAAGGAAAATATAATCTAAATTTAACAACTCAAGATATTACAAGTCAGTCAAACATAAAAGCATTATATAAAATGGGGATTGATTTTCTTAACTCACCAGAAATTGCTAACAGTGGTAAGGTAAAAAAGTTTGCAGTAACCTATCAAAAAGACTATAACAATATAGAGGTTATTTATTTTGGAGAACTCTACAAAAAAACGAATAGTAACTATTTAAAAAGAACTCTTTATAATAGTGGCGTGAATTTTGTAATAAGTTATGCTTGGACTGAAGGGCCTAGAGCAATTACCACAACCGAAACAGATATTTTTGAAAATACCAAAACAATAATATTAGGTACAGATTATAGTTTTGCTGGAAAGTTTTCAATAGAACCTGCCGATGATTTTTTTAGAGACTACACTCATTTCGACCTAGATATATATGCTGTGGCTAGACGTGGAAATACATGGAAAGGAAGTAGAATGATTAAAAAGGAAAAATAATAATACTTATAAAATTATGAATAAATTATTTTTAATAATAATGTTCTTGCTTTTTTTTATAAATGGGCATACACAAGACAAATGGTTTTCTACAGTAGAATTAGATTTTATAGTTCCAAATGAAATAGAATATAGTTATTTTCTTGAGCATTATACTTCATCTCATATAGAATCTAAAACATCTTTTGCTTTGCAGTACGCCATAAACTATAAGTTATTTGATAAGTTAAGTGTAGGTGCTTTAACAGGAATTCAGCAACAATATGGCGCAAATTTTTTTATGTACAAAATTGGAACTAATGTAAAATATTATTTTGTTGATAGCGATAATGTATATACATATTTACAATATGCAGGAAATTTTACAGTAGATAAGAATAAATTTAAAAACGGCAATAACCTAAGACTAGGTATTGGGTTTCCTGTTATGAAAAGGAATAGTTTTAATTTAAATTTAAACATTTTTTATGATATTAATCATTTTAACCTATCAGGTTCTAAGCCTTTGATGTTTGGAAATGAAACACCTAAATCAATTTTCTTTAGGTCTTACGGAATAAGTTTTGGTATTAAATTTTAAAATAACATGTAATACGGTGTAAAATAACAGTTAAGGGCTAAACTAAAAAATTGGTTCTTTTCTGCTATTTTTTAATATTGTAAATTGGTACAAATAAATTTTAAAGAAAGCACCAAGCAAAATAAAAATCTAATCTAATTTTTTAACTAGTAACCACGCGTCTCTATTATGCGTTTTCTTAATAGTTCGTAAAGCTTTTAAGGCTTCTAATCTATCTTCATAACTAGCATAAACTACTTGATGTAAACCATATTTATTAGCGCCAATTTTTCTAGCACTAAAACCATCAACTTTAAGTTGATTGATTTTTTTATCGCAATTAGCTTCAATTCTAAAAGCGCCCGCAATAATGTGATAATTACCAGTTTGTTTTGTAACGTTTAAGGTAATTGCTGGAAGTGGATTTAAACTAAATGTAGCTTGTTGTATTTTAGTATCAAGCTGTTGTGTAGCTTTTTCTTGAGCTAATTGATTATGCGCTTCAATTTGATTGATATATAAGTTAGAAGTTACCAAGCCACCAAGTGTTAAGGCAATTAAAGCTACAGCAGCATATTTTAAATATGGTTTTGTTTTACGTTTTTCAGGCGTAAAAGCAATAGGAATTACCTTTTCAATAGCCTCTGCAGTTTCTTTATAAATTTCACGAGTTACATTAGGCGACACAAATTGAGATAAGCCAAACGAATCGGTTAAATAATTAAGATGATATGTTGGTTCAAATAAGATTTTACCTTCTTTATTGAATATAATTTCACCAATATTATCAAACGTAAGCGTTTCACCTTGTGTTAAATAAGCTTTTAGTGCTTTTACGCGTTTTGCAATTTTTTTACTTGCAACTTCAAAAGGGATTTTCTCTACATCAGCAATATAATGTGCCAATAAACCATCATTTTTTTGAATCTGCTCGTTAAACGACACCAATTTTTTTGGCGGATAGAAAGCATTTGTCGAATCATTAATAGTAGCCGAAACCCGTTGCGTTAAAAAAGCACCGAATTCAGGAATGGTGACACATTCATATCTGTATAATAAATCGCTTATGTAAGTTTCTAATTGCATAAAAACAAAGTTAAAACTTTTTACTGTCGAATAAAATTTAGGAAGAAGTATTTATTAACAAGTAACAAATCAATCTTACTACAAGTTTAAAAGTACTAAGTAATACTTGTGAATTAGCACATAAAAGAAACACAAAATTTTAAATCTCAATTTATTGAGTAAAAATTCTTTTCTTGCGGCTTTAAAATTAAACCCATAGAATGACCGAACAAGAGTTGCTTTATACCTTAGCGTTACAACATGTGCCAAATATTGGCGATATAACTGCTAAAAGACTTATATCTAATTGTGGCTCTGCGGAAGCTGTTTTAAAAGAGAAGAAGCAAAACTTAATTAAAATTGATGGTATTGGTTCTGTTATTTTAGGAAACTTATTTGAAACACATCATATAAAAGCCGCCGAAAATGAGATTGATTTTATAAAAAATAATGAGATTAAAGTATCTTATTTTAAAGATGAAAGCTATCCTGAAAAGTTAAAACAATGTATTGACGGACCTATTTTGTTATTTCAATCAGGAAATATTAATTTGAAAGAACAGCGTATTATTAGCATTGTTGGTGCTAGAAAAATTACCACAAACGGTATTGCGTTTTGCGAAAAACTAGTAGAACAATTAGCACCATTTAATCCAATTATTATTTCTGGGTTTGCTTACGGAACTGATATTACCGCACATAAAGCTGCAATAAAAAACAATTTACAAACCATTGGTTGTCTGGCACACGGATTAAATACTATTTATCCAAAAGTGCATAAAAAGCACATGATAGATGTGGAGAAAAACGGTGGTTTTTTTACCGATTTTTGGAGCAGTGATAAATTTGACAGAAACAATTTTTTAAAACGAAATAGAATTATTGCAGGTTTAAGTGAAGCCACAATTGTTATTGAATCTGCTGAAAAAGGTGGAAGTTTAGTAACTGCAGATATAGCAAATTCATATAACAGAGATGTGCTTGCAGTTCCGGGAAGAACAACCGATTCTCAAAGTGTTGGTTGCAATAATTTGATTAAACATCAAAAAGCACACATGTTGTCAAACCCATTAGATGTGCCTTATATTTTGAATTGGGAATTAGAAGAAAATAAGAAACAGGCAGTTCAAAAAAAGTTATTTGTAGAGCTTGATGCAACCGAAAAAATCATTTATAAGTATCTTAAAGACAACGAAAAACAGCAATTAGACTTTATTGCTATAAACTGTAATCTTCCAATTTTTAAAGTGGCGGGAATATTATTAACTATGGAACTTAAAGGAGTTATTAGACCACTTCCAGGGAAATTGTTTGAGATTATTTAGATTTTTTTATTAGATGAATAAGGTTTCCGGCTGAAAGTAAAAAGATATTAAAGCACTAATAGCCAACCAATCAAAACTTTTTTTATTTTAATATCCAACTTTTTCACGAACCCTTTTCAAAACATTATCTGCAACAACTTTTGCTTTTTCTGCACCAACAGCTAAAGCATCATCAATTTCGTTGAGGTTATTCATGTAGTAATTATAACGTTCGCGTTTAGTGGCAAATGTTTCAATAATAAGTTCAAACAACGCTTGTTTTGCGTGTCCGTAACCATAACCACCATTTTCATAATTAGTTTTCATGCTTTTAATTTGAGCATCATTTGCTAATAATTTATAAATAGCAAAACAGTTACAGGTTTTCCAATCTTTCGGGTCTTCGAGTGGTGTGCTATCCGTTTGAATACTCATTATTTGCTTGCGCAATTTTTTATCAGCTAAAAATATATTGATAATATTTCCTTTGCTTTTACTCATTTTCTCACCATCAGTTCCAGGAATAAGCATCGTCTCTTTTTGTATGTCTGCTTTTGGTAATACAAAAGTGTCTCCAACTTTAGTATGAAATCTTGAAGCTACATCACGTGTCATTTCAATATGCTGTTCTTGGTCTTTTCCAACAGGAACAATATCGGCATCATATAATAAAATATCGGCAGCCATAAGCATTGGGTATGTAAACAAACCAGCATTTACATCTTCTAATCTATCGGCTTTATCTTTAAAACTATGCGCTAATGTTAAACGTTGATACGGAAAAAAACAGCTTAAATACCAAGATAACTCAGTTACTTGTGGCACATCGCTTTGTCTGTAAAACACTGTTTTTTCAATATTTAATCCAAAAGCTAACCATGTTGCGGCAGTGGAATAGGTGTTGTCTTTTAAAACTCCAGAATCTTTAATTTGGGTAAGCGAATGTAAATCTGCAATAAACAAATAAGAATCATTTTTAGGGTTTTCTGCCATTTTTATAGCAGGAATTATAGCGCCTAATATGTTTCCTAAATGTGGTGTTCCTGTACTTTGTATGCCTGTAAGTATTCTTGCCATCTGTTCTTTCCGCAAAAGCGAAAATATTTTTAAGATTAAACTAAAAAGCAAAGGTAATTTTTTTAATAGAATTGCTCAATACAATTGTGTATTTTTGGTTTCGATGAAAATTTTCAAATACATTTTTTGGGTATTGTATCGCATTTGGTTTTATATTCTTGTGGCGTTACCAATTATTATTATGTTTCCGTTTCTTATTATTTCTATTTTAAAGGAAGCATGGTATCCATATTTTTTTAAAATGGCACGTATTTGGTCTAAATGTATTTTAATAGGAATGGGTTTTAGATATTGTGTAGAACACGAACAAATTCCAGAGAAAGGTAAAAGCTATATGTATATAGCAAATCACACATCTATGGCAGATATTATGCTGATGTTGGTTTCGGTAAAAAACCCATTTGTTTTTGTGGGCAAAAGGGAACTTGCTAAAATTCCACTTTTCGGATTTTTTTATAAACGTACTTGTATTTTGGTAGATAGAGGCTCGGCAAAGAGTAGACAAGCAGTTTTTTTAAGTGCACAACGCCGATTAAAACAAGGCATGAGCATTTGTATTTTTCCTGAAGGTGGTGTTCCAGAAGAAGATATTGATTTAGATAAATTTAAAGATGGTGCTTTTAGAATGGCAATTAACCACAAAATACCAATTGTTCCATTAACTTTTGCCGATAATAAAAAACGATTTTCTTATACTTTTTTTAGTGGCGGTCCAGGAAAAATGCGTGTAAAAGTTCATGAGTTTTTAACAACAGAAGGTTTAACAAAGGGCGATACAAGGGCTTTAAATGAAAAAGCAAAAGCTATTATTTTAAAACAACTTATAGCCTATAAAAAATAAAAACTGCTCTTCTCAGAGCAGTTTTTTTTGATATTAATTTCCGAGCTTAATGGAAACTAACATCGAGATCTAACCAAAAACCTAAAATTTAATGGCGAATCCGGTATAAATACCTATAAAAAAGGGTTTAAAATCACCGGAAGTATTGTTAAATGCGTTGATTTGATATTTAAACATTGGTTCTAAATTCAAATCTAATTTTTTCGAAACCTTATAATTAAACCCTAAACCAAAATTAGCGCTATAACTTACTTTATTTATATTATTTGCCTCACCTAAAAGAGTGCGTTCACCATTAAGGTTAGAGTATATTTTATTCTTGTTTAAAAATAATGAACTAAAACCACCAATAACATTGATGCCAAATTTTTTGTTTAAAAGTGTGTATTGAATTTCAAGAGGAACTTCAATATAACCCATATCTTGATTTAGCGATGTGATTGAAGTTTTTGTAAGTGATTCTGACTTAGATGAACTTATACTTTCTCCACTAATAAATAACATAGCTTCATCGGCACTATTATTATTAGTATTAACATTTTGTAATAAACTAGAACTACTTAAGCCAACAGATTGAAATGCAATAACATTATTTGTGTTATAACCCAAGTTAACTCGGTTAATACCAGAGCGAATACTTAATTTTTTATTTATAGCATAACTTGCTTTAATACCGTAACTCATATTTACTTCGCCGCTTTTAGCGTTGTTATTAAATTGCGGATCTATGGATGAGCCTTCACCTAAACTATTGAAATAAACAGGCGCAGCATTTGGGGCAATACTCCACCTATTTAATTTCTTCTCTTCTTCAATAATCTCGTTGGTTTTATCTATTGCATCTTCAATAGTAAGCTCTTTTTGTTCTGTTTCAGTTTTTAAAATGGATTCGTCTTCTGTTTTTTTAACTTCAGTAATTGCTGTGTTGTTTTTTGTAATATCTTTAATTAAAGCGTCAGCTTTTTCAGTATCAATTAAAGATGAATTTGCTGGAAGTTTATTTTCTTTTGAATTATTTATTGCTATAGCAGAATTATTATCCGTTTTTAAAACAGGATTATTAAGATTTGCTTTTTTATTTGAAGCTGAATCCACTTTATCTCTTTCGCTTCTATTTTCGTTTTTAGTTGAAACAGAACTAGCAATCGTTGTATTATTTGGTGGTGTAAAGTTATTTGAAGCATTATCAGTTTTTGGTTGTGATGCTTCATTTTCTTCTAAAGATTTATTTTCCGAATTAACATCAGTAATAACTATGTCACTTTTAGTAGATTTCTTTTTATTTGAATCATTTAAAATAGTGTTGTATTCAGTATTTAATTTTATTGGAGTAACATCTTCGGTTTCTACAACTTGATTTGTTGGTGCTTCATTTGAATTATTGAAAACTACACCGCCAATAGTTAGTAAAAGCAACAGTAAAGCTGCTATACCTGCGTAACGCCACCAAATTGGAATAACAACGCGTCGTTTCTTCTTTTTTTGGTTAAGTTGAGCTTCAATATTTCCCCAAACAGCATCGCTAGGTGTGGCTTCAAAATCTTTAAAGCCTTCCTGAAATAATCTATCTATATGTTTTTTATCATTCATTACAATGATTGTATATTTCTTGTTGTTCTATAATTTTCAATAGCCAGTTTTAAAGTCTGTCTAGCACGCGCTAAGTTAGATTTTGAAGTGCCTATATTTATTTCTAGCATGTCTGCTATTTCTTTATGTGAATAACCATCAAGTACATAAAGGTTAAAAACTAATCTATATCTGTCTGGTAATTCTTGTATGATTTGTAAAAGATAATCGATGGAAATATCATTTTCATCAACATCTAATTCTACATCATCAGCTACATTTTCATTTATAATATCAAAAACCTTTTCGTTTCTATAACGCTGCAAAGCTGTGTTTACAGTAATTCGCTTTAACCAACCTTCAAAAGAACCTTTACTTTTATACTGTTCAATTTTATTAAAAATAGTTATAAATGTATCTTGCAGATTATCTTCCGCTTCTGCATAATTTCTCGAATACTTTAAGCAAATAGAGAATAATTTACTTGAAAAAAGCTTATATAATTCTCCTTGTGCTTTAGTATCATTAATTTTACAATTTTCTATGAGTTGGTTTAAACTCAAATTAAACACGTATTAATTAATTATCTAAATTTAATTTACAACAGGAACTTCAATAGTTAAATATTGGTCTTCTCCATTAGTGTCTTCTCCTTGCCAAAATTTAAATATATAAGACCCATTGCTTGTTACTATAAAATTAAATGTTGATTCTACCAACTCTTCTTCTAGAATTTCACAATCGGTATCTTCAAACACATAATGAATTAGGGCAACCGTACGTATATTGTTTTCTTTTAAGTAATAAAATTCTTTAAAAGAATGACAGGTTGAAGGTTTAAAATAAGAAACTGTTATAGGATATATTTCTCCTAAAGTAAATTCTGTAGGTATGTCAACACTTTCAACAGGTAAAATTTCAAAACTGTAGTTTATGCTATCGTCATCATTTATACTACATGAAACCAACAAAAACAAAGCTAAACTTAGTGCTATTAACTTTTTCATTATAAATAAAATTATATTTTTAATATATGTTTACCTCTCTAAGATGCTTAACTATTTAAAAGGTTGCGTGTAAAACAAAAAAAATCCCGAAAAAATCGGGATGTTTAATTATTCTTTAGCCTCTTTTAGAATGACTTTTATTTTTTCTTCCAGTTCATCCATCAGTTCCGGATTGTCTTTTATAATGGATTTAACAGCATCTCGACCTTGTCCGAGTTTCGTATCCTGATAACTAAACCAAGAACCACTTTTCTTAATAATTTCATATTCAACCGCAACATCTAATATTTCTCCAACTTTAGAAATACCTTGTCCGTACATAATATCAAACTCTGCCAATTTAAAAGGTGGTGCTATTTTATTTTTAACTACCTTAACTCTGGTTTTGTTACCTAAAACAGCACCATTACTATCTTTAATTTGAGTAGAGCGACGAATATCTAATCGAATAGAAGCATAAAATTTTAATGCGTTTCCACCAGTTGTAGTTTCTGGATTACCGAACATAACACCAATTTTTTCACGCAACTGATTAATAAAAATCACCGTACAATTAGTTTTACTAATTGAGCCCGTAAGTTTACGTAAAGCTTGAGACATTAAACGTGCATGTAAACCCATTTTAGAATCTCCCATTTCTCCTTCAATTTCACTTCTTGGAGTTAATGCAGCAACCGAATCTATAACAATAATATCAATAGCACCAGAACGTATTAAATTATCGGTAATTTCTAATGCTTGCTCACCATTATCTGGTTGAGAAATAATTAAATTATCTATATCTACACCAAGGTTTTTTGCATAAAATCTATCAAAAGCATGTTCAGCATCTATAAAAGCAGCAATACCACCAGCTTTTTGAGCTTCTGCAATAGCATGCAATGTTAAAGTTGTTTTACCCGAAGATTCTGGACCATAAATTTCTATAACTCTTCCACGCGGATAACCACCAATACCCATGGCAATATCTAAGCCTAAAGAACCAGAAGGAATAGCATCAATATCTTGTATTGCAATATCGCCCATTTTCATTACTGCGCCTTTTCCGTAAGCTTTATCTAATTTATCTAAAGTAAGTTTTAGGGCTTTTAATTTTGCTTCTTTTTCTTTTTCGGTACTCATTTATTTCGTTTTTTCTGAAGATTTGTATGCTAAAATACCACATCTTTTTGCACAATACAATTTTATCACGCAACCTTTTTATACATTTTGCATCTACTAAATAAAGTGGGGAAATTTTTGCTATGAAAAGAACCATAATAGTTTTTAAAAGTCTTTATAAATGATTGCCGGCAAATTAAATTTTACCAAATTATTTTAAATGAAATTTTTTAAACAAGTTTTACTAGTTAATGCATTAGGTGTTTCAATTACCGTTATTATTAATAGTAATTGTAAAGCCGATGGTGGTTAATCCAGAAGTAATATTATTTAGAAATTAAATTAATATTAACTACGGATTAGTCAAGAAAAAGCACTTTAAATATTTAAAGTGCTTTTTTTATGCACAAAATTTTAAAAAGATGCTGAATTACTTAAAAGCTTTATCTTTGCACAATTAAAAATTAGGATTTCTTTTTACAGAAAATAAGTTATGCAACAAATAGAATTAATGGCTCCTGCCGGAAACTTCGAATCACTTCAAGCCGCTTTAGATAATGGGGCAGATTCTATATATTTTGGTGTTGAGCAGTTAAACATGAGAGCGAGAGCTTCAATAAATTTTACGCTAGACGATTTACAAGAAATATCTAAACGTTGTGAAGCTAAAAATGTTCGTACGTATTTAACATTAAATACAATTATTTACGACCATGATTTATCCATTGTAAAAACCTTGGTAAAAAAAGCAAAAGAAGCTAATATCACAGCGGTTATTGCTATGGATCAAGCTGTTATTGCAACAGCCAAAGAAGTGGGTATGGAAGTGCACATTTCAACACAAATAAATATTACAAATATTGAAACGGTAAAATTTTATGCCATGTTTGCCGACACCATGGTGTTGAGTAGAGAGTTGAGTTTACGACAAGTAAAGAGTATTACTGAACAGATTGAAAAAGAGCAAATAAAAGGGCCTTCAGGAAAACTTATTGAGATTGAAATTTTTGGACATGGTGCGCTTTGTATGGCGGTTTCAGGTAAATGTTACATGAGTTTACATTCGCATAATTCTTCGGCAAACAGAGGGGCTTGTAAACAAAATTGCAGAAAAAAATATACGGTTATAGACCAAGAAACTGGTTTTGAAATGGAGTTGGATAATGAATATATTATGTCTCCAAAAGACTTATGTACTATCGATTTTTTAGACCAAGTTGCAGATGCAGGAATAAAAGTTTTAAAAATTGAAGGTCGAGGTCGAGCGCCAGAATACGTTGCTAACGTAATTAAATGTTATCGTGATGCTATTGATAGTATTGCTGATGGAACTTACGATAAAGACAAAGTTATTTCTTGGATGCTTGAGCTTGAAAAAGTATACAATCGCGGGTTTTGGAATGGGTATTATTTAGGGCAAAAATTAGGAGAATGGAGCAAAGGTTCAGGTTCTCATGCCACACAAAAGAAAGTGTATTTAGGTAAAGGTGTACATTTCTTCCCGAAAGCAAAAATTGGAGAATTTAAAATTGAAGCTTACGATATTTCCATTGGAGACACCATTCTAATTACAGGACCAACAACAGGAGCTAAAGAATTTCAAATAAAAGAAATGATGGTGAATGATGAGAAACTAGACAAAGGCACAAAAGGTGATTCGGTTACTATTCCATTAGATTTTAGAATTCGCCCATCAGATAAATTATATAAAATTGTAGAAAACAAAGTTGAAGGGTAATGGTAGTTATTACATTACAACGCAAAAAATGTATTGGTTGCAATTATTGTGTAGAATTGGCGCCAAAGCAATATCAAATGTCTAAAAAAGATGGAAAATCAGTCCTACTTCATTCAACAGAAAAAAAAGGTTTTTTCACTTTAAAATCTCCAGACGAAACTATTTATAATGCTAATATAAAAGCAAAAGAAGCGTGTCCTGTAAAAATCATTAGCGTAAAACAGGTTTAGTCTTTAATAAAATACAATTTTTAAGTCATTAATAATATCTTATCTTTACCTCTCAAACTAATCATTAATTTCCATTCGTAATAATTTAATTATTAACGAATTCAATATATAAACATATGGCTTGCGCAAGTTGCTCAACTAAAGACGGCTCACCAAAAGGCTGCAAAAATAACGGTACCTGTGGTACAGATAGTTGTAACAAACTAACGGTTTTCGATTGGCTTGCAAACATGTCACTTCCAAATGGCGAAAAACCTTTTAATTGGGTTGAGGTGCGTTTTAAAAACGGACGAAAAAACTACTATCATAACACCGAAAATTTAACTTTAAGCATTGGCGATATTGTGGGAACACAAGCACAATCTGGTCATGATATTGGTATGGTTACCCTTTCGGGGGAATTGGTACGTGTTCAAATGAAACGTAAAAACATTCCAGAAAACACAGAAGAAGCCTTAAAAATTTACCGAAAAGCAAGTCAAAAAGATATAGATATTTGGAAAGTAGCACGCGAAAAAGAAGAGCCTATGAAGGTGAAAGCGCGCCAGTTTGCGATTGATTTGAAGCTTCATATGAAAATTTCAGATATCGAATTTCAAGGCGATGCTAGTAAAGCCACATTTTATTATACAGCCGAAGAACGTGTAGATTTTCGAGAACTTATAAAATTATTTGCTCGCGAATTTAGAACACGTATAGAAATGAAACAAGTTGGGTTTCGTCAAGAAGCAGCAAGACTTGGCGGTATTGGTTCTTGTGGACGCGAATTATGTTGCTCTACATGGTTAATTGATTTTCGTTCAGTAAGCACATCGGCAGCGCGTTATCAGCAATTATCATTAAATCCTCAAAAATTAGCAGGACAATGTGGTAAATTAAAATGCTGTTTAAATTATGAATTAGATACATATTTAGATGCACTAAAAGCATTTCCGAAAACAGATATAAAACTTCAAACAGAAAAAGGAACAGCAGTTTGCCAAAAAACAGATATTTTTAAAGGGCACATGTGGTATGCTTATGAGGGCGAATGGATGAATTGGCATAGAATAACAACTACACAAGCCAATGAAATTATTGCTTTAAACGTTAAAAAACAAAAGGTAGCAAGCTTAGAAGAATACGCTTCAGAGATTGTTGAAGATACTAAAACTGAGTTTGAAAACGTTGTTGGTCAAGATAGTTTAACACGCTTCGATAGTCCAAAACGCCATAACAAACGTAAAAACAATAGAAGGAAAGGGAATCAAGCAAACAAAAACGCTAAATCAAATAACAATCCAAATCGAAATAATAGAAACAAAAACAACAGAAGAAAACCTCAAAATAGTAAACATGAAACAAAGTAGTGTATTGTTATTTTTAATGATGTTTTTTTTAGTGTTTACGTCGTGCGATTCAAACCGTGTGTACGATACTTATAAATCTGTTCCAAACGCATGGCATAAGGATTCGGTAATAAGTTTTAAAGTAAACCCACCAGATTCAACAAATGCGTATAACTTATTTGTTAATTTAAGAAACACAAACGAGTATAAATACAATAATATATTTTTAATTGTTGAAATGACTTTTCCACACGGAAAAACCATAAAAGACACTTTAGAGTATAGAATGGCAGACCCAACAGGAAAGCTTTTAGGGACTGGAATAGCATCAGTAAAAGAAAATAAACTTTGGTATAAAGGACATAAAAACCCATTTGTTTTTATAGAAGCAGGTGAATATACAGTTAAGATACAACACGCTATGCGGGAAAATGGGAAAGTAAATGGTGTTGTTGAGTTAGAAGGTATCGCCGATGTTGGATTTAGAATTGAAAAACCAATAGTAAATTAAATGGCAAAAAAGAAACAAACAAAAGCAGTACAAGACTTCACTAAATATGTGAGATGGTTCTGGATGTTATTTTTAGGCGGATTTCTATCTGTGGTTCTTATGTTTTTATTGGCTTCTTGGGGTGTTTTTGGAGAACTTCCAGATCACACACAATTAGAAAACCCTAAAACACATTTAGCTACCGAAATCATTTCTTCAGACAATGTTACTTTAGGAAAGTTTTATTTTAAGGATAATAGAACACCTATTAGTTATAATGAATTATCTCAACATTTAGTTGATGCTTTAATTGCAACTGAAGATACACGTTTTCACGACCATGCAGGAATTGATGCAAGAGGCACATTAAGAGCTTTCTTTTTTCTAGGCGGAAGAGGTGGCGCAAGTACAATCTCGCAACAATTGGCTAGACAATTATTTGTTGGAGTACGTTCAAAAAACAAATTAGAAACTGCAACGCAGAAAATTAAGGAATGGATTATTGCCATTAAGTTAGAACGGCAATACACCAAAGAAGAAATTATAGCACAATACTTTAATATTTATGATTTTGGAAATAATGGTGATGGTATTAGAAGCGCATCCAAAATTTATTTTGATAAAGAACCAATAGATTTAGATTTAAAAGAGGCGGCTATGTTGGTGGGCATGTTTAAAAACTCATCATTATATAATCCAAGAGAAGATAAAAACCCAGTAGGAGTTAGAAACAGACGTAATGTGGTGTTGTTTCAAATGGAAAAATATGGATTTATTAATGAGGCAGTAAAGGATTCACTTCAAAAAACAGAATTAGACTTACATTATACACCACAATCACATCGTGATGGTATTGCTACTTATTTTAGAGGCTATCTTACAGGGTTTATGAAAGATTGGATTAAAAAAAATCCAAAACCAGACGGTTCGAAATACAGTTTATATAACGATGGATTAAAAATTTATACAACTATAGATTCTAGAATGCAGCAATATGCAGAAGATGCTGTAAAACAACACATGTCTAGGTTGCAAGCAGAATTTTTTCATCAAAACACACCAGAAAGAAATGCTACGGCACCATTTTTAGAGTTAACACGTGGTGCTATTGATACATTAATGCGTAGAGGAATGAAGCAGTCTGAACGCTGGAGACATATGAAATACGATTTAAAAATAGCAGATAAAGACATTGAAGCATCATTTCATAAACCTATTAAAATGAAAATATTTTCTTGGAAAGGTGATATAGATACTATTATGAAACCAATAGATTCAATGCGTTATTATAAATCGTTTTTGCATCAAGGAATGATGTCTATGAACCCTCAAACGGGTCATGTAAAAGCATGGGTTGGCGGTATTAATTACAGACATTTTCAATACGACCATGTAAAAACAGGAAAGCGTCAAGTGGGTTCTACATTTAAGCCATTTATTTACGCTACTGCAATCGATCAATTACATTTATCACCATGTGATGAATTACCAGATACACCTTTTTGTATAGAAGCAAACAAATATGGGAACCCAGAGGAATGGTGTCCTAGAAATTCAAATGGAGATAGTGATTATGGAGGTACAAGAACTTTAAAGAATGCATTAGCAAATTCGGTAAATACAATTTCAGCTAGATTAATGGATAAGGTTGGTCCGCAACCCGTAATAGATTTAGTGAAAAGATTAGGGGTAAAATCTGATATTCTTGCTGTACCTTCAATAGCATTAGGAACGCCCGATTTAAGTGTTTACGAAATGGTTGGAGCGTATTCAGCATTTGCAAACAAAGGTGTTTATACAAAGCCAGTAATGGTAACTACTATTGAAGATAAAAACGGAACTATTTTATATCAGTTTACTCCAGAAACACGTGATGTTTTAAGTGAAGAAACTGCTTATGTTACCATAAAACTCATGGAAGGTGTTACGCAATTTGGTTCTGGAGGGCGATTAAGACATACATACGCTGTAAATAAACCTGATTATAAAGAAATTATTACAGGCTATCCATATCAATTTACAAACCCAATTGCAGGAAAAACAGGAACTACACAAAACCAAAGTGATGGTTGGTTTATGGGTATGGTACCTAATTTAGTTACAGGTGTTTGGGTTGGTGCAGAAGATAGAGCAGCACATTTTAAATCAATTACTTATGGTCAAGGAGCAGCAATGGCACTACCAATTTGGGGAATATACATGAAGAGTTGTTATGCGGATAAGGATTTAAATATTTCTAAAGAAGATTTTGAAGAGCCTTTAAATCTTTCAATAAATGTTGATTGCTCAAAAGCTTCAAACAAAAATATTTTTGATGATGATTCTGATGATGATGTTCCAAATGATTTAGATTTTAACTAACCTGTTTTAAGG
>Ga0256845_1000623_pt1 | contig 32476 bp, 44 predicted proteins | sample RiftiametaG_FD_189101 | JGI IMG/M metagenome (GOLD analysis project Ga0256845, IMG submission 189101) | Tube worm associated microbial communities from hydrothermal vent at the East Pacific Rise, Pacific Ocean - Riftia | ecosystem: Host-associated > Annelida > Integument > Unclassified ...
TGGAGATAATGCCAGTATTACAGCAGAACTGATAGCTCCTATTGCAATGGAAAAAGAATTAAGATTTGCAGTAAGAGAAGGTGGACGTACGGTTGGTGCAGGTGTTATTGGCGAGATAATTGAGTAAAGCCAAAGGAGCTTAGTGTGGCAAAAAAAAATGAAGCAATGATTATTTCTCTTGCATGTACTGAATGTAAAAGACGTAATTATACGACTACTAAGAATAAACGTACCACTCCGGATAAATTGGAGTTTATGAAATATTGTAAATTTTGTGGTAAACATGTGATGCACAAAGAATCTAAGGTTAGATAATTTATGCTGAATGCAGGTCAGTAGCTCTAATTGGCAGAGCTCCGGACTCCAAATCCGGCAGTTGTGGGTTCGAATCCCTCCTGACCTGCCATTGTTATGATATTTGAATTTAATAATTTGAAATTGGAAACAGTATGGCAAGATTACAAAAAAAACATTCTTCAAAAGAAAAAAACAAAAAAAAAGAGATTAGTGATTCAGCAGTTGTAACAAATGAAAAACAATCTGTTAAAACTGTCAGCTCAGCAGTTAAGAATTTATCTTCCAGTTCAAAAAAAGGAAATTCAATAAAAAATTCGACTCCAAATCCATCGGGCAAAAAGAATATTTTTACCCAGGGTATTGAATTTTTACAAGAAGTGCAGTCAGAGCTGAAAAAAGTGACCTGGCCGACTAAAAAACAAACCATAAGTACAACATTGGTGGTCATTGTTTTAGTAGCTATTGTTTCAATTTTTTTAGGTCTGTTTGATTTTGGGTTTTCACAACTTATTCATGCAGTCCTTGCTTAAAAAAGGGGATGAGATAATGTCTCATAAATGGTATGTTGTTCACGTTTATTCAGGCTTTGAACAAAAAGTTAAGACAGCTTTGGAAGAGCAGATTGAAAATCTCAAATTCCCTGAAAAATTTGGTGAAATACTTATTCCCACAGAGAATGTGGTTGAATTGGTTGGGGGAAAGAAAAAAGAATCATCCAGAAAATTTTATCCGGGCTATATCCTTGTCAGTATGGAGTTAAATAATGAGACATGGCACATTGTTAATTCTGTTCCCAAGGTGACAGGCTTTCTGGGTGGGAAAAATAAACCGACTCCTATTAATGAGCATGAACTCAACCAGATTTTTAAAAAGATGAAACAAGGCAAAGACCAGCCTAATCCCAAATATTCTTTTGAGCCAGGGGATGAAGTCAATGTGATAGATGGACCATTTGCTAATTTTAATGGAACCATTGAAGAAGTCTCACCGGAAAAAGGCAAAGTTAAAGTTCTTGTCAGTATTTTTGGCAGGGCAACACCGGTGGAATTAAATTTTATTCAAGTTTCAAAGATGTAATGCTAAAGGCAGAGCACTTAAAAATAAGTTTCAAAAACATAGATATTTAAATTTTAGTTTCAGGAGTTAATAAAATGGCAAAAAAAGAAATGGTGCAGATTAAATTGCAGGTTCCAGCAGGCAAAGCTAATCCATCTCCACCAATTGGACCTGCGCTTGGTCAGCATGGTGTGAATATAATGGATTTTTGTAAAGCTTTTAATGCAAAAACTGCAAACGATGCCGGGCAAATCATACCTGTTGTGATCACTGTATATCAGGATCGATCCTTTAGCTTTATAACCAAGACACCTCCGGCATCAAGATTGCTTTTGCAGGCTGCAAAATTGAAAAAAGGCTCCAGTGAGCCAAATAAAGATAAAGTTGGCAAGGTTACAAGAGACCAGCTGGTTGAGATCGCTGAAATGAAAATGGTAGATTTAAATGCTTCTGGAATTGATTCAGCTGTAAATATAATTGCCGGAACAGCACGAAGCATGGGAATAGAAGTAGTTTAACCGAATAATCAATTAGAGAGTAGAAAAAAATGCCAAAGCGGAGCAAACAATATAGAGAAGCCATAGAAAAAATTGAAAGAAAAACCGACTTAGACCCTCGGGAAGCTTTAGAGCTTTCAATTAAGGCAAGTTATGTTAAGTTTGATGAGACTGTTGACGTTGCTGTAAATCTTGGAGTAGATCCAAGACATTCTGATCAAATGGTGCGAGGGACTGTTGTTTTGCCTAATGGTCTTGGAAAAGAAATTAAAGTACTTGTTTTTGCAAAAGGTGAAAAAGAAAAAGAAGCACTCGATGCAGGGGCAGATTTTATTTGCGATGACGAGATGTTAGCTAAAATAAAAGACGGATGGTTTGGGTTTGATAAAGCGATTGCTACCCCTGATATGATGGGTACGGTTGGAAAGCTTGGCCGAATCCTTGGACCAAGAGGGTTAATGCCCAATGCTAAGACTGGAACAGTAACTTTTGAACTTGAAAAAGCTATTAATGAATTAAAGGCTGGGAAGATAGATTTTAGAGTGGAAAAAGCTGGAATTGTGCATGTACCTGTCGGAAAAGTTTCCTTTGGAGCTGATAAACTTTTAGAAAATGTCACTTCTTTTTTAGAGAAAATAAAAGCATTGAGACCAGCAAGTGCTAAAGGAAAGTATATTGAAGGTATCAGTATTTCAACTACTATGGGACCGGGTTTTAAAATAGATCCAACTCTGATATAACGATAAAATAAATTGTCTGTCAAAGACAGTAGGTTCACTTACAATTAATTAGATTGTAAGTGTTTAATTGGTGATGCCGGCCTGCCGAGATAGAAACATTTTGGTATAGTTGGCACCTCTGTAAGTTAAGAGAATAAAAAAGGGAGGAGGTGTAAAGGAATTGTTAAATATTTCCCAAAAAAAAGAGCTGGTCGAAAGACTGCATAAACAGCTTGTAGATGCTGAGATATCAATCCTTGTGGATTATAAAGGTATTGATGTTGAAAGCATGACTCAGCTGAGAGCTGAATTGCGTAAAGTCGATGTGGCAATGGAGGTTGTAAAAAATACAATTCTCGTAAGAGCTTCAGAAGATACAGACTCTGCGTTACTAAAAGATTATTATTCAGGACCCAACGCTATTGTAACATCTGTAAATGACCCTGTAGCGCCGGCAAAAGTATTAGTAAATTTTGCCAAGGATAATGAAAACCTTGAAATTAAAGCAGGCACTTTAAATGGAACTTTGCTTGATATTGATGCAATTAAGCAATTATCGAAAATGCCATCTAAAGATGAACTCCTTGGTCAATTTGTATGTACAATTAACCAGGTACCAACATCTTTTGTTAGAGTACTTAATGAAGTTCCAAGATCTTTGGTTAATGTACTTAGTGCAATCCAGGATCAAAAAGAAGCGGCATGATTTTTTATTTAATTTAAGAATTACAAATTTAGATGTATATATTTTATATTTAGGAGAAAGAAATGGCTGATATTAAAAAAGAAGATGTAATTGAATATATTGCGGGAATGAGTGTGCTCGAGCTCTCAGAACTTGTTAAAGAACTGGAAGAAAAATTTGGAGTATCTGCAGCAGCTCCTGTAGCAGTTGCTGCTGCTGGCGCACCTGCTGCTGCCGCTGCTGAAGAACAGACAGAATTTAGTGTAGTACTTGAAACTTTTGGTGATAAAAAGATCAATGTTATTAAAGAAGTAAGAGGAATCACAGGTCTTGGCTTAAAAGAAGCAAAAGCTATGGTTGAAGAAGCACCAGTAGCAGTCAAAGAAGGCGTTGATAAAGCAGAAGCTGAAAAAGTTAAAGAACAGTTAGAAGGTGCGGGAGCACAAGTTTCAATTAAATAGATTTTAAGTATTAAAATAGTAGATATTTGTAATACGTGTAATGCGGAGGTATGGAAATTGGTTCGTGCCTCCGCTTTTACGGTTTTAAAAACTCATGAATGGAGATGCTATGACCGGCAGCCTTTTGATAAATAAACGGATGAGAAAAGAATTTGGAAGCAAAAGCAGAATCATTGGTATTCCAGACCTTATAGGAATGCAACGCGAATCATATGAGAGCTTTCTTCAAAAAAATACTGCTCCGGAAGATAGGAAAGAAAAAGGGCTTCATGCAGTATATAAATCTGTTTTCCCGATTAAAGATTTTACTGAGACTTCATCATTGGAATATGTTTCATATTCTTTTGGAGAGATCAAACATTCGGAACTTGAATGTATCAGCCGTGGAATGAGCTATGAAATTCCAATTAATATTAAAGTAAGACTGGTTGTGTTTGATAAGGATGAGGACTCTGGACTCTCTACAATTCGTGATATTAAAGAACAGGAAATTTATTTTGGTACAATTCCTTTAATGACCGGGAAAGGCACTTTTATTATAAATGGCACTGAAAGAGTTGTAGTAAGTCAATTACACAGATCTTCCGGTGTGTTTTTCAATCATGATCAAGGGAAAAGTTATGCCAGCGGCAAAATTATCTATAGCGCAAGGATTATACCTGTGCGCGGCTCCTGGATAGACATGGAAATTGATAGTAAAGATATTATTTATATCAGGATAGATAGAAGAAGAAAATTTCCTGTTTCATCACTTTTCAAAGCTTTTGGATATACCAACGAAGATATTTTAGATTATTTTTATTTCAAAGAAGAAATAGTAAAAAAAGCTAATTCATATTTTAAGAATTTTGTACCAGACAGATTAAAACGCCAAAGAACAAATTTTGATATTAAATCTCCGAAAACCGGTGAGGTAGTAGTAAAAAAAGGAAGAATTTTTACAAAACGAGCATTAAAGCAGCTTGAAGCAGAAGGGCTGAAACAAATACCAATTGATAATGATGATTTAATTGATAAAGGGTTTGCCAAAGCAATTATAGATGACACTAACGATGAAGTTATTTTTCCAGCAGGAGAATTGATTACTGAAGAAAAATTGGAAAGACTTGATGAATTAGGTATAGATAAATTTTATGTCCTGCATGTTGATGCTAATTCCTCTGATACCATGCGGAAAACATTGGCTGTGGATAAAGTAGAAACAAGAGAAGAAGCTCTTATAGATATTTATAAAAGGATGAGACCCGGAAACCCTGCAACCGTAGAAGTTGCCCAGGATTTTATTGATCATCTTTTTTTTAAACGCACTTATTATGATCTTTCTAAAGTGGGAAGATTAAAGATGAATGAACGCCTTGAATTAGATACCAAGATCAATGTTCGAACCCTCAGGAAAGAAGATATCCTGGTAACTGCTGCCACCATGATAAGGCTTAAAGATACCCAGGGACAGGTTGATGATATTGATCATCTTGGGAACAGGCGGGTAAGGGCTGTTGGCGAACTTTTAGAGAACCATTATCGAATTGGTCTTGTCAGGATGGAAAGAGCAATTAAAGAAAAAATGAGCATGCAGGAAGTCGATGCCATGATGCCCCATGACTTAATTAATCCAAAACCGGTATCAGCAGTTGTGAGAGAATTTTTCGGTACAAGTCAGCTATCCCAGTTTATGGATCAGACAAATCCCTTGTCTGAAACTACACATAAAAGACGACTCAGTGCTTTAGGACCCGGGGGCTTGACCAGGGAGAGGGCAGGATTTGAAGTGCGAGATGTCCATCCTTCGCATTATGGCAGGATATGCCCTATTGAGACACCTGAAGGACCAAATATCGGTTTGATAGTCTCATTATGTACATACGCCAGAGTGAATGAATTTGGATTCCTGGAAACTCCTTTTAGAATGGCTGAAAAAGGTAAAGTAACAGATGAAATCAAGCAGCTTTCAGCCTTTGAGGAAAAAGACCATCCTATTGCCCAGGCAAATGCACCATTGGGATTAAACAATGAGTTTGTTAACCCTCTGGTCTCTGCCAGAGTTGGCGGTGAATTTGAAATGGTGGATAATACTGAAGTTAAATTTATGGATGTATCTCCTAACCAGTTAGTTAGTGTTTCTGCCTCATTAATTCCGTTTTTGGAAAACGATGATGCAAATAGAGCATTAATGGGCTCTAACATGCAACGTCAGGCAGTTCCATTAATTACCAGCGCGGCTCCTTTAGTAGGTACAGGTATTGAGGGCGTTGTTGCAAGGGATTCTGGTGTTACAATAGTAGCAGAATTTGATGGTATAGTTGAAATAGTAGATGCCAAAAGAATAGTTGTAAGAAATGTGGATAATGGTGGGGATGATAAAGCTTTTACCAAAGCAGTCTCTGTTTATAATTGTAGAAAATTTGTTAGATCCAATCAAAACACCTGTTTTAATCATCGACCAATAGTAGAGCGAGGAGAGTTTGTAAAAAAAGGTCAGGTAATTGCTGACGGTCCTGCAACTGAAATGGGTGAACTTGCATTAGGTAAAAATGTTACTGTTGCTTTCATGCCTTGGGACGGATATAATTATGAAGATTCGATCCTTGTTAGCGAACGCCTTGTTAGAGAAGGGGTATACACCTCGGTACATATAGAAGAGTTTGAAGTTGTTGCCCGAGATACAAAACTTGGTAAAGAAGAAATAACACGTGATATCCCTAATGTAGGAGAAGAGGCTCTTAAAAATTTAGATGAAAGTGGAATTATAAGATTAGGAGCTGCAGTTAAATCCGGTGATATCCTTGTGGGCAAGGTTACTCCAAAAGGAGAAACACAACTTTCCCCGGAAGAAAAATTATTACGTGCAATATTTGGTGAAAAAGCAGGAGATGTAAAAGATACCTCTTTGCGGGTTCCACCTGGAGTTCAAGGCAAAGTAATTGATGCAAAAGTTTTTTCAAGACGTGGAGTTGAAAAAGACGAACGTACAAGAATTATTGAAGATCAAGAGATTGATCGTCTTGAAAAAAATCGTGACGATGAAATTTTTGTAATTAATGATATAGCCAAAGGGAAAATGCTGGAGATCCTGAAAGGATCAAAATTATCCGAAGATCTGCAAAAGGGAAATCATACTTTTGCAAAAGCAGGCACTGCAATTACAGAGGAGCTTTTTTCAAACATTAATCTTTCTAATTTGTCTGACCTGGTAGTTGACGATCCTTCAATAACTGATAATGCCTTGGCTGTTCTTGAGAATGCCCAGCGTCAGATAAAAAAAGCCAGAGATTATTTTAACAGCCAGATCAGCCGATTTGAAAAAGGTGATGATTTGCCTCCAGGAGTGTTAAAGCTCATTAAAATTGATGTTGCAATGAAGAGAGTGTTTTCCGTTGGTGATAAAATGGCTGGTCGTCATGGGAATAAAGGTGTTGTTTCCAAAATACTTCCCATAGAAGATTTGCCCTATTTTGCAGATGGTAAGCCTGTTGATATGGTATTGAATCCTTTGGGCGTCCCGTCTCGAATGAATGTAGGTCAGATTCTTGAAATTCATCTTGGCAGAGCAGCACAGGGATTGGGCAACCAGATCGAAGCTCTTATAGAAGAGAATAAGATAGAAGAGTTGAGAACCAGAATTAAAAAAATATTTACAATGTCTCCTGTGAAAAAGAAGGAGACTCCTGAAGACAAAGCTTTTATTGATAATGTTGATCATATGGATGATAAAGCTTTATTGGATTTTGCTTCTTTATATAAAAATGGTGTTCATATGGCAACACCGGTTTTTGATGGCGCAACAGAAGAAGAGATTAAAGATTTGCTTGAATACGCGGGTATAAAAAGATCCGGGCAAAACATTCTTTATGATGGAAGAACAGGAGAACCTTTTGATAAAGAGGTAACTGTTGGAATTATGTATATGCTTAAGCTTCATCATCTTGTAGATGACAAGTTGCATGCACGCTCAATTGGACCTTATTCGCTTGTCACCCAGCAGCCGTTGGGAGGTAAAGCCCAGTTTGGTGGTCAGCGTCTTGGAGAAATGGAAGTGTGGGCTATGGAAGCATATGGTGCAGCTCATGCTTTACAGGAGTTCTTAACTGTTAAGTCTGATGATATGATTGGAAGAACACGCATGTATGAGAAAATTGTTAAAGGGCAGAGTGTACTTGAACCTGGATTACCTGAAGCTTTTAGAGTTCTTATAAAAGAACTGCAGAGTTTGGGTCTGGATATAAATCTTGTTGAAGGTAAAAAATAAGGAGAATATATTGGAAACTGTATATGATTTCTTCGCAAAACCAAAGGATCCCAAGCTTTATAAAGGAGTGCAGATAAAGCTTGCATCTTCTGACCAGGTCAGGGAATGGTCATATGGCGAGATTAAGAAGCCGGAAACTATAAATTATAGAACATTTAAACCTGAAAGAGATGGGTTGTTTTGTGCAAAAATATTTGGACCCACAAGAGATTTTGAATGTAATTGTGGTAAATATAAGCGCATGAAACATAGAGGCGTTGTATGTGAAAAATGTGGGGTTGAGGTCATTCAATCAAAGGTAAGACGTGAAAGAATGGGTCATATTGAACTTGCATGCCCTGTATCTCATATATGGTTTTTAAAAAGTTTACCTTCAAAAATTGGTAATACATTAGATATTACATTAAAAGCGCTTGAAAAAGTTCTTTATTTTGATTCGTATATTGTTATTGATCCGAAAGAGACCGGCTTTAAAAAGCTCCAGCTTCTTTCTGATGAAGAATATTATGAAGCAACAGAAGAATATGGCGACGCCTTTGAAGCCGGCATAGGTGCTGAGGCTATCTTGAAACTTTTAGAAGAAATAGATCTAAAAGCAACATATGCTCAGATTAAAGAAGATATGAAACTGACCAAGTCAGTTGCAAAACAACAAAAACTTGCTAAACGTCTTATTGTTATTGATTCGTTTTTAAGATCGGGAATAGAACCTTCCAGGATGATTTTTACGGCAATCCCCATCCTTCCACCTGATTTACGACCTCTTGTCCCGCTTGAGGGAGGGAGATTTGCGACTTCAGATTTGAATGACCTGTACAGAAGAGTTATTAATCGTAATAACAGGTTAAAAAGACTTGTTGATCTCCAGGCTCCTGATATTATTGTCAGAAATGAAAAAAGAATGCTTCAGGAAGCTGTTGATGTGCTTTTTGATAATGGTCGCCATGGAAGGGTTGTTACAGGAACCAATAAAAGACCTCTTAAATCATTGAGTGATACCTTAAAGGGTAAACAGGGCAGATTTCGTCAGAATCTGCTGGGTAAACGTGTAGATTATTCAGGCAGAACCGTTATTACTGTAGGCTCTGAATTGAGATTGCACCAATGTGGTATCCCAAAGAAAATGGCTTTGGAATTATTTAAACCTTTTATATATAGCTATCTTGAAAAAAAAGGATTTGTTTCAACTGTAAAAAGTGCTAAAAAAATGGTTGAAATGGAGGAAATTGAGGTCTGGGATGCTCTTGAAGATGTTGTAAAAGAATATCCTGTTATGCTCAATAGAGCTCCAACCCTTCATAGACTTGGTATCCAGGCATTTGAACCTGTTTTGATCGAAGGAAAAGCAATCCAGTTGCATCCGCTTGTTTGTACAGCATTTAATGCTGATTTTGATGGTGATCAGATGGCTGTTCATGTTCCTCTTTCATTGGAAGGAGTTCTGGAAGCAAGGATAATGATGCTTTCTACCAATAATATTCTTTCTCCTGCCAATGGAGAACCAATAATTGTTCCTACCCAGGATATTGTACTTGGTATTTATTATATGACTCGTGCCATGAGTAATATGGAAGGTGAAGGAGCAAGGTTTTCAGGTCCTGAAGAAGTTAGTTCTGCGCTTGATGCAAAGGCTATTGCACTTCATTCAAAAATTAAAGTCAGGGTTGAAGACGAATTATATGATACAACTGCCGGTAGAATATTACTTTGGGAAACAATACCTGGTGATACTTTATTGTCTCTTATAAGATTGAGAACCGATTCACGTGAGGAAAGCGATAATGTTTTAGCTGAATTAAGAAAAGGTTTATCATTTAAAAAAGCAATAAAGAAATATTCAACTGAGGATGCAAAAAAGACAAAAGCCGAGACAGGCTTTCTCACAAGAAAAGAATTTAAAAATTATTTTCAGACTTCACAGGTGGCAGTGGAACAATTGTTTGACCTTAAACAAGGTCAGTTTACCGATACAATCCATATTGACGGTAAATATTTTATTTTTCAGGTTAAACAACGTAAGACAACTATACCGTTCAGGCTGATAAATAAATTAATGGATAAATCAGCAGTCATTGATTTGATAGATTATGCGTATAGAAATATTGGCTTGAAAGAGACTGTAATACTTTGTGATAGATTAAAAGATCTGGGTTATAAAAATTCAACTTTTGCAGGTTTGTCCATTGGAATAGATGATATGATTATTCCCGAGAAAAAGTGGACAATTATTAAAAAAGCCGAAGACCAGGTAAATGACATTAAGAAACAATATTCTGAAGGGTTGATTACCCATGGTGAGAAATATAATAAGGTTGTTGATATCTGGGCGCAGAGTACGGATGAAATAGCAAATTCCATGATGGAAGCCATGAAGAATCCCCCTAAGACCCCGGGTGAAGATGATAATAAGGAAAAACTCAATGCTGTCTTTGTAATGGCAGATTCCGGAGCAAGAGGTAATAAGGACCAGATGCGTCAACTTGCTGGTATGCGTGGACTTATGGCAAAACCTTCCGGTGAAATTATTGAAACTCCAATTACCGCATGTTTTAGAGAAGGGCTTTCTGTTCTTCAATATTTTATTTCTACCCATGGTGCAAGAAAGGGACTTGCTGATACTGCATTAAAAACAGCTAATTCAGGTTATCTTACAAGAAGGCTTGCAGATGTTGGTCAGGATTGTACAATCACATTAGATGATTGTGGAACTCTAATGGGTATAGATGTTGAAGCGCTTTACGAAGGTGGTGAGGTAATTCAGAGTCTTGGTGAAAGGATACTCGGAAGAGCAACCCAGGAGGAAATAAGAGATCCCTATACAAATAATGTAATTGTTAAAAAAGGGGTTGAAATTGACGAAGAACTTGTCAAAGAGGTTGAAAAAGCAGGAGTTACCAGCGTAAAAATCCGCTCTGTTCTTACATGTAATGCCAAACACGGAGTGTGTGCCAGATGCTATGGAAGAGATCTTGCCCATGGGAAAAAAGTTGAAATAGGGCAGGCAATAGGTATTGTTGCTGCTCAATCAATTGGTGAGCCGGGTACTCAGCTTACCATGCGTACTTTTCATATTGGTGGTACTGCAAGCAGGAAAGTTGAAGTAGCTGAGATTAGAGCAAGAGTAGGTGGAATTCTAAGATTTAAAGAAGATATAAATATTGTTACAACTGCTGATAATATTCAAATTGTAATGAATAGAAAAGGCGCTGGAATTCTTATTCAGAGTGAGGATGGCAGGGAAAGAGCAAGAGAAGATATAATCTATGGTGCTACTCTTCATAAAAAAGAGGGTGCAACAATAGAGCCCGGAGATGTGATTGCAAGTTGGGACCCCTTTACCACTCCAATTATTACCGAGGTATCAGGTAGAATAAAATTTATTGATATTGAGGTTGGTAATACTGTTCAGGAACAAATTGATCAGGTTACAGGTAAAGTAAGTCATACTATTGTTGAAGGTAAAAATTCAGAAGTGCGGCCTAGTGTGGTTATTAAAGATGAGACTGGCAAAACCGTTAAACTTCCCGGAACATCAAATCCTGCTCGATACTATCTGCCAATTAATGCTATCTTGACTGTTGAAGAAGATGACGAAGTTATGGCAGGTGATGTGATTGCTAAACTTCCACGTGCTACTACCAAAACCAAAGATATTACAGGTGGTTTGCCAAGAGTTGCAGAGCTTTTTGAAGTTAGAAAGCCTAAAGAACCAACTATTTTAACTGAAATAGAAGGTACGGTTTCAATAGAAAAAGGCTCCAAAGGAAGGCAGAAAGTGATTGTAACCCCTACCGGAGTTGGAGAAAAGAAAGAATATCTGATTCCCAAAGGACAGCATATAATTGTATATGAAAATGATTATGTTAAACCGGGTGACCAATTGGTCCCGGGTTCTGCAAATCCCCAGGATATCCTTAATATTAAGGGTGATGTTGAACTTGCCAAGTATCTGGTTGATGAGGTACAAGAAGTATACAGATTACAGGGTGTAAGAATTAATGATAAACATATCGAAGTTATTATCAGACAAATGACACGCCGTGTTAAGATACTGACTGTAGGAGATACTGATTTTATCCCTGATGAGCAGGTTGATAAATTAAAATTTGAAACTGTAAACAGGGAAACAGTAAAAAATGGTGGGGAACCGGCAAAAGGGGAACCATTAATTCTTGGAATTACAAAAGCATCCCTTTCAACGGAAAGTTTTCTTTCAGCAGCTTCTTTTCAGGAGACTACTAAAGTATTAACAATTTCCAGTATACAGGGTAAATATGATGAATTACGGGGATTAAAGGAAAATGTGGTGATGGGTCGTTTAATACCAGCGGGTACGGGATTTCCTCTTTATGGAGATGTCGAAGTCCAGCTTGACACCACCCATGAGATATAAAATAAGGTATTACAAGCAAAAAACTCTTGACATTAACATCGAATAAGCGTAATAATACGCTCTTATTATACAAAGGGTTAGGAAGACTTAATTTAGAAGGAGAGAACAAATATTATGCCGACCATTAATCAGTTGGTTAAACAAGGAAGAAAGAAGGCTATAAAAAAGGATGCCAGACCTGCTCTTAAAGGTGGACCGCAGAAACGAGGGGTTTGTACCAAGGTATATACATCAACTCCAAAAAAACCTAATTCTGCATTAAGAAAGGTTGCAAGAGTTAGATTGACAACTGGAATGGTAATTACTGCATATATTCCCGGAGCCGGGCATAATCTGCAGGAGCATTCGGTTGTACTTGTAAGAGGCGGGAGAGTAAAAGATCTTCCAGGTGTCCGTTATCATATTGTTCGTGGTTCTCTTGATACTCTTGGGGTAGATGATAGAAGAGCTGGTAGGTCTAAATATGGCGCAAAACGTCCTAAATAGTTTTGTAAATAAACATAATAGACTAATTTATGAAAGTTTTAAATATTAGGATTTGGTGAATATATGGCAGGCAAAAAAATTGCTAAAGGGTTTTTGACAAAAGATGCTACTGAAAAAGAACGCACTCTTCTTAAATTTATTAAGTATATTATGAAGGATGGTAAAAAGAGCGTAGCAGAAAAAGTTGTAAATGATGCTTTACTAATAGTAGAAGAAAAGAGCGGTGAACCAGCATTAAAGGTATTTGAAAAAGCGATGAATAATGTTCGCCCTGCCGTTGAGGTTAAGTCAAGAAGAGTTGGCGGTTCTACATATCAGGTGCCAACTGAAATTAAGCCATCGAGGCAGATAGCACTTTCTTTTAGATGGATGGTGCAGTTTAGCAGAAAAAGATCTGAAAAGGGTATGGTAAATAAGCTTTCAGCTGAGTTGCTTGATGCCTTTAATGAACGAGGTGGCGCTGTTAAGAAAAAAGAAGATACTCATAATATGGCAGAAGCTAATAAGGCTTTTGCTCATTTTAAATGGTAAATTTTATTTAAGATATCCTGAAAAAATCCTTAGGGAGGAGCTTAAGCATGGCAAAGGAAAAATTTGAGCGGAATAAACCGCATGTAAACATAGGGACAATTGGTCATATAGATCATGGTAAGACTACTCTTACAGCAGCGATAACAAAGCATGCAGGTCTCAGAGGTTCAGGTGAGTTTGTACCTTTTGATGAGATTGATAAGGCTCCTGAAGAACGTGAGCGTGGAATAACAATAGCAACAGCCCATGTTGAGTACGAGACAGCAACTCGTCATTATGCCCACGTGGATTGCCCGGGACATGCAGATTATATCAAGAATATGATTACAGGTGCAGCCCAGATGGATGGAGCTATATTGGTGGTAAGTGCAGATGATGGTCCAATGCCCCAGACTCGTGAGCATATATTATTGGCACGTCAGGTTGGTGTTCCAAGCATAGTGGTGTTTTTAAACAAATGTGATATGGTTGACGATGAAGAATTGATTGAGCTTGTTGAAATGGAATTAAGAGAGCTGCTTGACACCTATGAATTTCCTGGTGATGATACACCTATTATTAAAGGCAGCGCGCTTAAAGCCCTTGAAGCTGATGATTCTGAGTCTGATGTTGTAAAACCAATCCTTGAGCTCCTTGATGTTCTTGACTCTTATGTAGAAGAGCCTGTCAGGGATACAGATAAAGATTTTTTAATGCCCATAGAAGATGTTTTCAGTATTTCCGGTCGAGGAACAGTTGTTACAGGCAGGATCGACAGAGGTATTGTTAAACAGGGTGAAGAAGTTGAGCTGGTAGGTATAAGAGAGACAGCTAAAACAGTATGTACCGGAGTTGAGATGTTTAGAAAACTTCTTGATGAGGGTCAGGCAGGAGATAATGTTGGTCTTTTACTTCGTGGAACTAAAAGAGATGAAGTTGAAAGAGGACAGGTTGTGGCAAAACCAGGCACAATTCAGCCCCATACAAAATTTAAAGCAGAGATGTATGCATTGAGTAAGGAAGAGGGCGGCAGACACACTCCGTTTTTCACAGGATACAGACCTCAGTTTTTCTTTAGAACAACAGATATAACAGGTTCTTTGTCTCTTGCAGAGGGAGTAGAAATGATAATGCCTGGAGATAATGCCAGTATTACAGCAGAACTGATAGCTCCTATTGCAATGGAAAAAGAATTAAGATTTGCAGTAAGAGAAGGTGGACGTACGGTTGGTGCAGGTGTTATTGGCGAGATAATTGAGTAAGTTAGGAAAGAAACAAAGTTATGATAAAGACCAAAATTAGAATCAGGCTTAAAGCCTACGATCACAAGCTTCTTGATCAATCTGCGTTGGATATTGTCGATACAGCCAGAAAAACAGGAGCAAGGGTGGTAGGTCCAGTACCGCTTCCCACTGTAATAAATAAATTTTGTGTTTTGCGATCTCCACATGTTAATAAAAAATCACGTGAACAATTTGAGATAAGAACACATAAGAGAATGATGGACATAATGGAACCGACCCAACAGACTGTCGATTCATTAATGAAACTTGATCTTTCACCTGGTGTGAATGTTGAGATAAAATTATAGTTTAATGACAGGGAATGAAATGAGCACAGGGATATTAGGTAAAAAAATTGGAATGACAAGTGTTTTTGAATCTGACGGAAGGCTTGTGCCTGTTACTATTGTACAGGCAGGACCATGTGTCATAACACAGATTAAAAATATTAAAACTGATGGTTATGAGGCTCTTCAATTGGGCTTTGGTGAAGTTGACATGAAGAAAATGAACAAACCTGAATCCGGTCATTTTGAAAAGAGTGGTGATAAAGGTTTTTCAACTTTGCGTGAGTTCAGAGTAGAAAATACAGAAGACTATGAACTTGGACAGGTTATTGACCTGAGCATGTTTAAAGTCGGAGATAAAATAGTCCTTTCCGGTATTTCTAAAGGTCGTGGTTTCCAAGGTACTGTAAAAAGGCATGGTTTTGCCAGAGGACCTGAAACACATGGTTGCAGGAATCATAGAAAACCCGGTTCAATAGGGCAAAGTGCCTGGCCAGCTCGAGTAATTAAAGGGAAAAGAATGCCGGGACGTATGGGTAATGACAGGATTACTGTAAAGAATTTAAAAGTAGTCGACATTAAATCAGAAGAGAATATAATTTTAATAAAAGGCGCTGTTCCAGGATCCAAAACAGGTATTGTGGAGTTAAAAAAAGTCGATTAAATTTTTTTATTAATTGATGCCTTTGAAGCAAATAATACAAGGGGCCGCAGGTATTGCACAATCATGAGCAGTGATGTGCGGTCTTAAATTTAGTAAAGAGGAACAATATGGCTGCTGTAGAAGTTATGGACAGAGCAGGTAAGAAAGTATCGAGTGCCGATCTTTCAGATGATATATTTACTATGCCTGTTAAAAAAAGTATTCTTCACGATGTAGTGAGAATGCAGCTTGCAAAAAGAAGGTCTGGCACTGCCAAGGTCAAAGGCAGGTCGGAAATTGTTGGCAGTACAAAGAAGTTGTACAGACAAAAAGGAACCGGTAATGCTCGTTCCGGTGATGTTAAATCACCTCTCCGCAGAGGTGGTGGAGTTATTTTTGGACCTAGCCAAAGATCATACTCTCATAAAATCCCCAAAAAAGTCAGACAAAAAGCTTTGAAAATGGCTTTGAGTTCAAAACTTGAAGCTAATGAGTTATTTGTTATTGACGATCTTAAATTAGACCAGATCAAAACCAAAGAATTTGCTAAAATTTTAAAAGATTTAAATCTAAAGAAAACTTTAGTTGTTTTTGATAATGATGATCAAAATGTAATTCTATCTGCTAGAAATATTCCTAATGTTAAATTAATCAAATCAGCAGGGTTAAATGTTTATGATATTTTAAATTATGACAATCTGCTTTTGGTTGAATCTTCTATTAAGAATATTGAAGGGAGGTTCTAGTAATATGCTAAAAGAATATGATATACTCAGAGGACCTGTTATTACGGAAAAAACAACTCTTCAAAAAGAATATCACAATCAAATCACATTTGAAGTTGATATAAATGCCAACCGAGTTGAGATTAAAAATGCAGTTGAAAGAAATTTTGATACCAAGGTTTTAAAGGTAAGGACATGTCTGGTAAAGGGTAAAACTACACAGAGAGGGAAAATTTCAGGCAAAAAAAAGGATTGGAAAAAAGCTGTTGTTAAGCTTATGCCGGGGCAGAAAATTGATTTTTTTGAAGGCGTTTAAAGAGGTATATATATGTCAATTATAAAGACAAAACCAACATCACCTGGAAGAAGAGCACAGGAATATCTTTCATTTGATGAGATTACAGAAACAAAACCTGAAAGAAGACTGCTTAAAAAATTAAATAAGCATACTGGTCGGAATTCATATGGACGGGTTACAAGCAAGAGAAAAGGCGGCGGTGTAAAAAGACTTTACAGGATTATTGATTTTAAAAGAGATAAAGATGGGATTCCTGCTAAAGTAGTTACCATTGAATATGATCCCAACAGAAGTGCAAGGATTGCCCGTCTTGTTTATAAAGATGGTGAGAAAAGATATATTATTGCACCTAAAGATATTAAAGTTGGTGATGAAATAGAAACAGGTCCTGATGCAGATATCAAGCCTGGGAACTGCTTGCCTCTTGAAAATATACCAACTGGTACAAGAATCCATAATATAGAGCTTAAGCAGAATAAAGGTGGACAAATTGTCAGAAGTGCCGGTGGTTATGCAAGATTGATGGCAAAAGAAGGTGATTATGCGCAAATTTTGCTTCCATCCAGTGAAGTAAGAATGGTTCATCTTAAATGCAAGGCAACCATTGGTAGAGTTGGAAATGAAAAACATGGTGATGTTAAAATAGGAAAAGCAGGACGAGCCAGATGGCTTGGTCGACGCCCTAAATCAAGAGGTGTTGCAATGAACCCTGTTGATCATCCCATGGGTGGTGGTGAAGGAAGATCTGCAGGTGGAAGACACCCATGTACACCTTGGGGTGTTCCAACTAAAGGTTATAGAACCCGAAAGAATAAACGTACAGATAAATATATTGTTAAGAGAAGATCAAAAAGGAAATAAGGTGATTTAATATGCCAAGATCATTAAAAAAGGGTCCTTATATTGCCCAGGAACTTTTAAAGAAAGTTTTAAAAGCAGTCGAGTCAAATAGTCATGCAGTGATTAAAACCTGGTCAAGGAGATCAACGATTTTTCCAGAAATGGTTGGGCTTACATTAGCTGTACATAATGGGAAAAAATTTATTCCGGTCTACGTGTCTGAGAACATGGTTGGTCATAAGTTAGGAGAATTTTCTCCAACAAGAGTCTTCTATGGTCATGCTGGAAGTAAAAAAACAAGAGTGTAGTGTAAGGATATACAAATGGAAACTATAGCAAAAACAAGATTTGTAAGAATTTCTCCCTTTAAACTGCGTTTGCCCATTGAACGGGTTAAAGGCAAGAATGTTGAGACAGCGTTAAATATTTTGAAGTTTATGCCTGTAAAAGCAGCTGGCATTATAGGCAAAACATTAAAATCTGCAATAGCAAATGCAGAACATAATAATGAACTTGATATTGATGATTTGATTGTAAAGAATATTATTGTAGATCATGGTCCGACTATGAAAAGGTTTAGACCAAGGGCAAGAGGACGGGCAACCAGAATCTTAAAACGAACTAGTCATCTAACTGTAATAGTCGAATAACCGGTTGAGATAAGGAGGAGCAGGCTTGGGTCAGAAAGTAAATCCGATTGGATTAAGGTTAGGAATCGTAAAAACTTGGGATTCTAAATGGTATGCTGATAAAGATTATGCAAAATATGTATATGAAGATTTCAGAGTCCGAAAATTTTTGAAAAAAAAATTATACCATGCTGGTATTTCAAAAATTGAGATTGAACGTTTTGCAAAACAAATTAGAATCAGAGTTTTTGCCTCCAGACCAGGAATTATTATTGGTAAAAAAGGATCTGAGATAGCTCTTTTGAAAAAAGACTTAGAAAAGATGTTATCGTCTGATGTCTTGATTGATATTAAAGAAGTCCGCAGAGCAGAAACAGATGCTCAACTGGTAGCAGAAAACATTGCTTTGCAGCTTGAAAGAAGGATTGCTTTTAGAAGAGCGATGAAAAGAAGTGTATCTACTGCTATGCGTTTTGGTGCAAAAGGAATAAAAATAATTTGTTCCGGCAGATTAGGCGGCGCTGAAATGGCAAGAACCGAATGGTATAAAGAAGGAAGAATACCTCTTCATACTTTGCGGGCAGATATAGATTATGGTTTTATTGAAGCAAGAACAACTTATGGAGCAATTGGTATTAAAGTATTCATTTTCAAAGGTGAAGTTATTAATACAAATACAAAAAATTCTTAAAAGATTATTGTTCCAGTTGATTTAGGAGAATATAAATAAATGCTTAGTCCCAAAAATGTAAAATTCCGCAAACGTATGCGTGGAAGAATGAAAGGAAAACCAACCAGAGGTGTTAGTCTCAGCTTTGGTGATTTTGGATTGCAATCAACTGAAAGTGGATATGTAAATGCCAGGCAAATTGAGGCAGCAAGGATTGCACTTACAAGGCATGCTAAAAGAGCTGGTAAATCCTGGATTCGTATTTTCCCTGATAAACCAATTACCAAAAAGCCTGCAGAAGTTAGAATGGGTAAGGGTAAAGGTGACACCGATGCATGGGTTGCAGTCGTACGACCTGGAAGAATCATTTATGAAATGGAAGGCGTTTCAAGAGAGGTTGCACAACAGGCATTACAACTTGCAGCAAGTAAACTTTCCGTAAAGACACGTTTTGTGGAAAGGAGATAAAGGTATGAAAGTAAGTGAGCTTCGAGAAAAAAGCAAAGAAGAAATCATAGTTCAATTAAGTGAATTGAAAAAAGAGTATTTTAATATGCGCTTTCAACATAAATCAGGGCAATTAGCCAACACAGTTGGATTGCCTAATATCAGAAAAAATATTGCAAGAGTTATGACCATTGCAAGGGAAAAAAACATTAACTTAAGCTAATATTGAAAAGATTTATTATGACAGAAAAACGAAATAAAAAAGAATTACATGGTCAGGTGGTATCGGATAATATGGATAAATCAATTGTTGTCCGGGTTGAGAGATTTGTTAAACATAGTGTTTACAAAAAATATATTAAGCGTGCTACAAAATATTTGGCTCATGACGAGAAAAACGAATGTAAGATTGGTGATGAGGTTAAAATTATTGAAACACGACCATTGAGTAAAACAAAATATTTTCGAGTAAAAGAAATACTGAGAAAGGCTGTTTAAGCAAAGGGAGCCATAAAATGATTCAGAGCGAGACCAGACTCACAGTCGCTGACAATTCCGGTGCAAAAGAAGTTCTTTGCATTAAAGTTTTGGGCGGTTCAAGAAGAAGATTTGCAACTATCGGAGATATTATAACTGTATCAGTTAAAGAAACCATTCCTGATGCAAAGGTCAAAAAAGGGGATGTTGTTCAGGCTGTTATTGTGAGAACAAAAAAGGAAATTCAGCGACCTGACGGCTCAACAGTCAGGTTTGATGATAATTCAGCAGTTATTATTGAAAAAAACAACGAGCCTATTGGAACACGTATCTTTGGACCTGTTGCAAGAGAACTTAGAAACAAAAAGTTTATGAAAATTATATCACTTGCTCCGGATGTTATATAGAGCATATTGGTTAGGAGAAAATTTCTAATGGTAAATACAAAAATTAGAATTAGAAAAGATGATAAAGTTAAGATCCTTACTGGCAAGGATAAAGGCAAAATAAGTAAGGTCTTAAAAGTTATAAAAAAGACAAATAGAGCAGTAGTTGAAAATATTAATGTTGTAAAAGTTCATCAACAGCCTACTCAAGCAAACCCACAAGGTGGAATTATTGATAAATCAATGCCTTTAGAAATATCAAATATGATGCTTATGTGTAATCATTGTGTGAAACCAACACGGATTGGTATTAAACAGCTTGAAAATGGTAAAAGAGTCAGAATCTGCAAAAAGTGTAATGAACAAATCGATTCTTAAGAATCGAAAGCGGGGAAATTAGATGTCAACTTTAATTGAAAAATATAAAAACGAAATAGTTCCTGAGTTAATGGAAGCTTTTAAATACAATAGTATTATGCAGGTTCCAAAACTTGAGAAAATAGTTCTGAATATGGGGTTGGGAGAAGGCTCGGTTAATCCAAAGATTGTAGATTCTGCTGCAAATGATTTGACAACAATTGCAGGTCAAAAAGCTATGATAACAAAAGCGAAAAAACCAATTGCAGCTTTTAAATTGCGTGCTGGAATGCCAATTGGCAGTATGGTCACTTTACGCAGAAAAAAAATGTATGATTTTTTTGGTAAACTGGTCAACATAGCTTTACCCCGTGTTAGAGATTTTAAGGGTATTTCAGGAAAAGCTTTTGATGGTCGGGGTAATTATAGCTTGGGTATTACCGAGCATATTATTTTCCCGGAAATCGATTATGACAAAGTGGATAGCATTAGAGGACTTAATGTGACTATTGTTACAACGGCTCAAACTAATGAAGAAGGTAAGAAATTGCTAAAAGCATTAGGTATGCCTTTTAGGAATTAAAATTACAGGGAGGTAGTACCTTGGCTAGAACGTCTCTTATCGTAAAAGCAACAAGAAAACCTAAGTTTAAAGTTAGAGGATATAACAGATGCCCTTTTTGTGGCAGACCAAGAGGTTTTTTGAGGAAGTTTGGAATGTGTAGAATTTGTTTTCGGGAATTAGCATCAGCAGGAAAACTTCCCGGAGTTACAAAATCAAGCTGGTAAGGCATTTATAACTATTGATAATTATTTCAAATGAAATAGTTTAGGAGAATAACAATATGGCAATGAGTGATCCAATTGCAGACATGCTTACACGGATTAGAAATGGTGGAAAAGCAGAATTTGCTAAAGTGGATATCCCCGGGTCCAAATTAAAAGTTGAATTGGCGCGGGTGCTGAAAGAGCAAGGATACATTAAGGATTATAAATTTCTTGATGACAAATTACAAGGCGTCCTTCGGGTATATTTGAAATATATGCCGGACAGGAGACCTGTAATTTTTGGTATTGACCGTGTAAGTAAACCTGGATGTCGAGTATATAGTAAAGCAAAGATGATTAAGCCTGTGCTAAATGGGCTTGGGATCTCTATTGTTTCTACTTCAAAAGGTTTAGTTACAGATAAACAGGCAAGAGAAGCAAACATGGGCGGCGAGATTCTTTGTAATGTTTGGTAATCAGGTGGAGTATCAGGAGTAATATAATATGTCTAGAATAGGAAAAAAACCAATTCAGCTTTTAGCAAAAGTAAAAGCTGCGGTTAAAAATGAACAGATAAAAGTTGAAGGTCCTAAAGGTTCACTTGATCTTGATTTGCATTCTGCTGTAAAGGTTGATATTTCAAAGGAAGTAATAACTATTTCAGCTGTAGATAAAAATGATAGGAAACAGGTTGCATTGCAAGGATTGTATCGTTCTTTGATTGCTAATATGGTTGAAGGTGTTGCCAATGGATTTGAAAAGAAACTTAAACTTTCAGGCATTGGTTATAAAGGAGAGCTCAAAGGTAAGAACCTTGTTTTGAATCTTGGATTTTCAAACCCTGTGGATTTTGCAATACCAGATGGTATTACAGCAAATGTTGATAAAAATACTGAAATAACTTTGGCAGGAATTGATAAAGCATTACTTGGTCAGACTGCTGCTAATTTAAGAGCTTTAAGACCACCTGAACCATACAAAGGCAAGGGAATCGTTTACGCGGACGAAAGAATAATCCGAAAAGTTGGTAAAACTGCAGGTGGTGAATAAAACGCATTTGGGAAGATAAAAAGATGGCAAAAACATCAGAACGTAAAGTCTCAAGACTTAAAAGAAAAAAACGTATTCGGAAAAATATTTTTGGAAGCCAGGAACGACCTAGATTAAGTGTTTTCAGAAGCTCCAAACATATTTATGCTCAGATTGTTGACGATGTTAAAGGCAATACTCTGGTATCTGCATCAACTTTGGATAAAGAAGTTACAGCCAAGGGAGATAAAAAAGAGAGAGCAAAAGAAATTGGACAATTGATTGGCAAAAGAGCTCTTGATAAGGGAATCACAAAAGTGGTTTTTGATAGAAATGGATTTTTATATCATGGAAGAGTAAAAGCTTTATCAACCGGAGCTCGTGAAGCTGGATTGAGTTTCTAATTAAGGAGGAAGACTCTTGGCAGGAAAGTATAAACAAGTTGAGGAAAACCAATTACTTGATAGAGTTGTAAAGATAAATCGTGTTGCAAAAGTAGTTAAGGGCGGCCGTAATTTTAGCTTTAGTGCACTTGTGGTTGTTGGTGATGGTGAAGGCAGCGTTGGATATGGACTTGGAAAAGCAAAAGAAGTTCCTGAAGCCATTAGAAAAGGGATGGATACCGCTAAAAAAGCAATGAAAAAGGTGACAATACTTGATGGCTCAATTCCCTATACAGTTATTGGGAAGGCTGGAGCCGGAAGAGTATTATTAAAACCTGCATCACCTGGTACAGGTGTAATAGCTGGTGGTGGAATCCGTGCGGTCCTTGAAGTTGTAGGCATTACAGATATTTTAACAAAATGTTTAGGAACTCATAATACTCAAAATATTGTCAGGGCAACTATTCAAGGGCTTCAATCACTTGAAACAAGAGAAGCTGTTGCTCTAAGAAGAGGTCTTAAGGCTGAAGAAATATAGTGGAGACATTTAAGATGGCAGGCAAGGTAAAAATCACACAGATTAGAAGCACAATAGGGCGACCTGAAAAACATAAGAGAATTATCAAAGCTCTTGGGCTTAAAAGAATGAATATGACGGTTGAGCATAAAGCTGATCCATCAATTATGGGTATGGCAAAAAAAGTGTCTCACCTGGTTTTAGTAGAGGAGGTATAATAAAATGAAACTTTATGAACTGGCACCTGCCAAAGGTAGCCGGAAAAACCGAAAAAGAGTGGGACGTGGTCCTGGCTCTGGAATGGGTTCTACTTCTACCAGAGGAAATAAAGGTCATAATTCAAGATCAGGCGGAGGTGTAAGACCGGGATTTGAAGGCGGTCAAATGCCAATCCACAGACGTTTGCCTAAAAGAGGGTTTAAAAATATTTTCAAGAAAACTGTTGCAATTGTCAATGTTAGTGACCTTGATAGATTTGATGACGGCGCAACTATTGATATTGCAGCTCTAAAAGAGATTGGTCTGATTAAAGGCGGATTTCATTCTGTAAAAATACTTGGAGATGGAGAGGTTAAAAAGGTTTTTTCTTTAAAACAATGCAAGGTAAGCAAAATTGCAAAAGAAAAAATAGAATCAGCTGGTGGGAACCTCGAATTAAGTTAATATAAAATAACGATAATATTATAGATAAGGCATCTAATTACAAATGGTTGACAAAAGTTATCAAAATATATTCAAACTTCCGGAGTTAAAAAAGAAACTCTTAATTACTCTTGCACTTTTGTTTGTTTACCGTATTGGAGTCCATGTACCAACACCGGGAATTGATGCGGCAGCGCTGCAATCTTTTTTTGACAATGCATCCGGTACACTTTTTTCCATGTTTAATATGTTTTCTGGTGGTGCATTGGATAACCTTTCAATATTTGCCCTTGGTATTATGCCCTATATCAGTGCATCAATTATTATAGAACTTATGACCGTTGTGGTGCCACATCTTGAGCAGCTTTCAAAAGAAGGCGAGCATGGTCAAAAGAAAAAGACTCAATATACTCGATATGGAACAGTATTATTAAGTATTATTCAGGGTTTTGCAATAAGCGTTGGGCTTGAAAGCATGACATCACCTGCCGGAGTTCCTGTGGTTATAGATCCGGGTTGGAAATTTAGAATATTGACTATAATTACTTTAACTGCCGGTACTTCTTTTATTATGTGGCTTGGTGAACAAATCACGGAAAGAGGAATAGGTAATGGCATATCATTGATTATTTTTGCCGGAATCGTTGCAAGGATGCCTGCTGCAATAGCAAATACAGGTCAACTTATTACAACCGGTGAAATGGGATTGTTTGCAATTATAATTCTTGCTGTTTTAATGGTCGGAGTTATTGCATTTATTGTATATATGGAACAGGCACAAAGAAGGATTCCGGTTCATTATGCAAAACGTGTTGTGGGCAGGAAAATGTTTGGAGGACAGAATTCACATCTTCCTTTAAAGATTAATACTGCAGGAGTTATTCCACCCATTTTTGCATCTTCAATTATAATGTTCCCTACAACCCTTGCTCAATTTGTTGATCTTCCGCTTATGAAAGATTTTTCAAGTATTATGAGCCCTGGAACTATACTCTATTATCTGATATATATAATATTTGTTGTTTTCTTCTGTTTCTTTTATACTGCTATTCAATTTAAACCTGATGATGTTGCGGAAAATATGAAGAAAAACGGTGGATATATCCCGGGTATCAGACCAGGTAAAAGGACTGCTGAATATATTGATAAAGTATTAAGTAGAATTACTCTGGGCGGGGCAGCATATGTTTCAGCTGTGTGTGTTTTACCAACAATATTAATGACAAAATTTCATATTCCTTTTTATTTTGGTGGCACAGCTTTGTTGATTGTTGTAGGTGTTTCAATAGATACAATAGGTCAGATTGAGTCTCATCTGATCACTGGTAATTACGATGGTTTCCTTGGAAGAACAGGTAAACATAAATAAATGAGCAATAAATAATTAGATTTAGGGAAAAGCTATGGCAAAGGAAGAGCCAATTGTATTAGAAGGGACAGTACTTGAGACATTACCAAATGCAACGTTTAAGGTTGAACTTGAAAACAAGCATGTTATGACCGCTCATATTTCCGGTAAAATGAGAATGCATTTTATTAAGATTTTGCCAGGTGACAGGGTAACAGTTGAATTGTCACCCTATGATTTAGATAGAGGCAGGATTACATATAGATATAAATAAGAATTGTTATTTGAACAATTGCTTAGTTTAGGAGACATATTAGATGAAAGTTAGAGCATCTGTAAAAAAAATTTGTCGCAATTGTAAAATTGTTAAAAGGCGCGGTGTAGTTAGAGTTATTTGTATTAATAAACGTCATAAACAGCGACAGGGATAGGGGGAAAAATTGGCAAGAATTGCAGGAGTAGATTTACCAAGAGGTAAACACGCAGACATTGCGTTGACAACTATTTTTGGTATAGGTAGAAAGAGTGCCAGAGATATATTGGCAGAAGGTAATATTGATTACGATGTTCCTTCCCACGAACTTACTGAGGAACAGGTTAATACCCTCAGAAAAATTATTGACAGCAAATATAAAGTTGAAGGTGAACTTAGATCTGAAGTGTCAATGAATATAAAAAGGCTGATGGATCTAGGATGCTATAGAGGATTACGCCACAGGAGAGGACTGCCTGTGCGTGGGCAGAGAACAAGCACTAACGCGAGGACACGAAAAGGTCCTAAACGAGTTGCTGTGAAGAAAAAGAGTTAAGAATAATAGCTTGGAAAAAGAGTTGGTATAATTCTAAAAGGTAATGTAAGGTTATGGCAAAAAAGACTAAAGCAACGAGTAAAAAGAAGATAAGAAAGAATATTTCTACTGGAATTGCACATATTCAATCTACATTTAACAACACGATTGTTACAATTACTGATGAAAATGGAAATACTCTGGCGTGGTCCAGCTCAGGCATTCATGGATTTAAAGGATCCAGAAAAAGTACGCCTTTTGCTGCAAAAATTGTTGCAGAAGATGCTGGGAAAAAAGCCATGGAATATGGAATGAAAAACTTGGGTGTTTATATTAAAGGTCCGGGACCTGGTAGGGAATCGGCATTAAGAGCATTACACGCTCTTGGCTTTAATATATCTTTGATAAAAGATGTTACACCGGTGCCTCATAATGGATGTCGTGCACCAAAGAAAAGAAGAGTGTAATGATATATAAGTTGATAAAGGAGGAAAACGTTGTCACGATATAGAGGAGCTGTTTGCCGGCAATGTAGACGAGAGAATATAAAGCTTTTTCTGAAAGGCGATAGATGTTTTTCTGATAAATGCAGTTTTGATAGAAGAGGATATCCCCCTGGAGAAAATGGACAAAAAAGAGGGAAAAAAATATCTGATTATGGAATGCAGCTTAGAGAAAAGCAGAAAGTAAAAAGAATATATGGAATGTCTGAAAAACAATTTCGTTTAAGCTTTAAAGAAGCAGATAGACGAAAAGGTGTTACAGGAACAAACTTGTTGGAAATTTTAGAACGACGACTTGATAATGTCGTTTTCAGGTTTGGTCTGGTAGGATCCAGAACTCAGGGCAGGCATTTTGTAAGACACAATCATTTTACTGTAAATGGGAAAAAAGTTAATATCCCGTCTTATCAGATAAAAAAAGGTGATGTGATTGAGGTTAGAGAAAAAAGCAGAAAGGTACAGGCGATTGTAGAATCTTTAGAAGCCGTTGTAAGACGTGGCGTGCCTCAATGGCTTGAACTTGATAAGGATAATTTCAAAGGCGTAATTAGTGGAATGCCAGTGCGCGAAGATATTACTCTGCCAATCCAGGAAAATTTAATTGTAGAGCTTTATTCAAAATAATTGAGCTTTTCCAAGTTGTTTAAATATTTAATCAACAGGAGATATAAATGACAACTGAGAAACTTGCATATGTGAATTGGCGGGAGATGATAAAGCCTGAAAAGCTTAATGTTACCACCACTTCAACATATGGAAAATTTGTATGTGAACCTCTTGAAAGGGGTTTCGGGACAACTATAGGAAATTCTCTCAGACGTATAATCCTTTCTTCATTGTATGGTTCAGCTATTGTTTCTGTCAAATTTGATGATGCGCTCCATGAATACAGTGTGATATCAGATATAAGAGAGGATGTTTCTGAAATTATTCTCAACCTTAAAGAGCTTAAATTAAAAACTGATACTATTGAAGACTGTGAGATTTTCCTTAATGTTAAAGGGCAAAAGATTGTAACCGGTGCTGATATTGAGAGCAAGGACGGAAGGGTGGAAATATTAAACCCTGAACAGCATATTGCAACCTTGTCAAAGAATGCTAAATTAAATATAGCAATGAAAGTAAGATCAGGCAAAGGTTATGCTCTTGCTTCGGAAAATCAGGATGATGAAGCTCCCATAGGAACTATTTCAATTGATAGTACTTATTCACCAATAAAAGGTGTTAAATATGTTGTTGGTCAGTTTAGAGTAGGTCAGAAAACTGATTATGACAAATTGACTCTTGAGGTGTGGACAGATGGTAGCGTTGCCCCGGATGATGCGGTTGCCTACGCGGCAAAAATATTAAAAGAACAAATGGTTCCTTTTTTGAATTTTGATGAAAGTGATGAGCCGGATTATGATGAAGACGGCAAAGACAAAATACAACAGGGATTCAATGAAAATCTTTATAGAAGTGTTGATGAGCTTGAGCTCTCTGTTAGAAGCTCTAATTGTCTTAAAAATGCAAAAATATATAAGATTTATCAACTGGTACAAAAAACAGATAGTGAAATGCTTAAGACTAAGAATTTTGGTCGAAAATCTTTAAATGAAATTAAAGAAGTTCTGACTATGATGGAACTTACGTTAGGCATGGAGCTTGAGGGGTTTGAGCCTCCAGAAGAAGATATAGTTGAGGAAGGAGAGTAATTTCCATGAGACATAGAAAATCAGGTGTAAAACTAAATAGAACTTCAAGCCATAGACGCGCTATGTTTAGAAATATGGTAACGTCACTTTTTAAATATAGTAAGATTAAAACAACTGAAGCAAAGGCAAAAGAATTAAGAAAACTTGCTGACAAGATGGTAACTCTTGCTAAAAGAGGAGATCTCCATGCAAGAAGACAGGCTTTATCTGTAATGAGAGAAAAAGCAGTTGTTCATAATCTTTTTAATGAAGCTTCTGAAAAGTATTCTGTCCGCAACGGCGGTTATACAAGGATTATTAAACTTGGTCCGAGAAAAGGTGATGTTGCTTCAATGGTAATGATTGAATTGGTGCAGGCTTAATAAAAAATAGTTTATTTTGTTATTTAAAACCCTGACTTCTATAATTTTTTACAGAAGTCAGGGTTTTTTTAATGGAATAAATAAGTTTTTACCCCCCAATGGATGACATCTGGGAGAAAATCCTATTGTTTATCTGGGCAAGATGATGAGAAGCTGGTTTTTCAATAATCACTTTTTCCATTATTGCTGTCAGCTCTTTTTTAGAGGCATTATTTCTTAAAGGGGTCAATATATCTTTTTCATGATCATCTAGAAGACATGGTCGAAGTCTACCCTGGGCAGTGAGCCTTAATCTATTGCATTCATTGCAGAAATGGTCGCTCACCGGTGTTATAAAGCCTATTTCCCCTTTACTATTTTTGATTCTGTATTTTTTTGCAGGACCATCTTTAAGTTTTTTTGTAACAGGAATAAGTTCTCCGAATTTTGACTCGATTGTTTTTTTTATGTAAGGTGTGAGAACCTGCTGATCATTGGATATTTTAGAATTCCCCATGGGCATGTATTCAATAAATCTGATCTGAAAAGGCTGATCAATGGAAATAGCAGCAAGATCAGTAATTTCGTCATCATTAATATCTTTTAATACAACAGCATTGATTTTTATGGGTGAAAATCCAATATCCTTTGCTGCATAAATGGTATCAAACACTTTTGTGAACTGATCTCTTCCGGTTATAAAGATAAATTTTTCAGCACTAAGTGTGTCAAGACTGAAATTCAATCTTGTAATGCCCATATCCCAGAGACGTTGCAATTTCTCAGCGTTTAGCAGTGAAGCATTTGTTGTAATTGAAATATCATTGAGTTCATCAATAGTGGTCAATCGTTCAAGAAACGAAAATATTCCTTTTCTGACAAAGGGTTCACCACCAGTAATTCTTATTTTTGTAATTCCCAAATCAACCGCAATATCAACAATTTTAAGGATTTCTTCATAACTTGCAATCTGATCATGTGAAACATGGGGAAAGGGATCTTTTGGTACACAATACCTGCAATTAAAGTTGCATCGGTCTGTTATGGAGATACGAAGGTAATTTATTTTTCTTTTATTATTTTTCATGAATTTATTTTATTTAATTATTTGTATTGAAATGGTCCAGAATTGAATTCATAAGCCCTTCAATGGTATATTCGTCTGCAACAATATCAGGATTAATTCCAAGGGATATTGCTGTTTTTTCGGTTATGGGACCAATGCACGCACTGGTAAAGGTTTTTAATAATTTTTTCGATTGATCTTTGGGAAGCAATTTAACAAAATTTTCAATGGTTGATGAGCTTGTAAAAGTAACCATATCAATTTCATTATTTTCAAGCATATTTATAAGAGTATCTTTACCATGGTCTGAAAGTTTTGTCTCATATGCTGTTACTTCTTCTACTTCAGCACCCATTTTGATTAATTCCAAAGGCAGAACAGCTCTTGCTTTTTTTGCCCGTGGAATTAGAATATGCCTGCCTTTTATGTTTTTATCCGAGAATGCCTTGATAACAGATTCTGCTTTGTATGTATCAGGTAAAACATCAGATATAATGCCATATTCCCTAAGAGTCTCTTTGGTGACAGGTCCAATGCATGCGAATTTAAGATGACCAAGAATTCTTACATCTTTATTTTTAGAATAAAGAGTGTCAAAAAAGAACTTCACACCATTAACACTGGTAAATATAACCCAGTCAAAGGATTTAATATTATCAATGCTTTGCTCAAGAGCTTTGTTATCTTCCGGTGGCATGATTTCAATGGTGGGGATTTCAATACATTGAGCCCCTGCATTTCTCAATAATTTAATAAAATTGCTTGCCTGGGCTCTTGCCCTTGTCACTACAATTTTTTTACCAAGAAGGGGACGGTTTTCAAACCATTTAAGCTTTTCTTTCAGTGTAACAACACTTCCTATAATAATAATGGCAGGTGATTTAAGATTTGCCTTATTAACAATTTCAACAATATTATCAAGGGTGCCGCTGACAGATTCCTGTTTAGGTGTGGTTCCCCATCGGACAAGGGCAATAGGAGTTTTGGGATCTTTACCGAATTTAACAAGGTTTTTTACAATACCAGGCAGGTTTTTAACACCCATTAAAAATACAAGAGTATTTGTGCTATGAGCAAAGCGTTCCCACTCCATTGTAGAATCTTTTTTTTGCGGATTCTCATGACCTGTAATAATTGATACCGAAGATGCATGCTCTCTGTGAGTAAGAGGTATGCCTGCATAGGCAGGTGCTGCAATGGCAGAAGTAACACCGGGAACAATCTCAAAAGGGATATTGTTTTTTGCAATAAGTTCTGCTTCTTCACCGCCCCGCCCAAAAATAAAAGGGTCACCTCCTTTTAATCTTGCAACTTTCAGCCCTGATTTGGCTTTTTGAATGATTAGATCATTAATACCATCCTGGGACAGGGTGTGATCCCCTCCTTTTTTCCCAACATAAATTATTTCTGAGTTTTTAGAAGCATATTCCAATAAAGCAGGAGCTGCAAGATAATCATAAACAACTACATCTGCATTTTGAATACATTCAACAGCTTTTAAGGTGATGAGTAGAGGGTCACCAGGACCCGCTCCAATCAGGAATATTTTACCTTTATTTTCAGTCATCTGTTTTTAAATTCTCCAATACTTCTTCTGCTCCGTTTTTAAGCAGTATTTCTGCTAATTCAATGCCTTTTTGTTTAATTTCATCGGGTTGGGCATGAAGACTATGCTTAATTATCCGGGTTCCGTCAATTGATGCAACAATCCCTGTAAGGAAAATATCATTACCGGAATATCTGGCAAAGCAGCCCACAGGAATATGGCAGCTTCCTTCAAGTTTATTTAAAAAAGCGCGTTCACCTTTTACACATGTTGCAGTTTTAAGATGATTTAATTTTGCCATAACAGGTTGGATCTCAGGATCATGTTCCCTTGTCTCAATACATAGGGCACCTTGTCCCACAGCAGGTATCATGACATCTTCAGAAAGATATTCCGTGATAAGTTTTTCCATGCCAAGACGTTTAACTCCGGCAGCAGCAAGGATGATGGCATCAAATTCACCTGAATTTAGTTTATTAATCCTGGTTTCAAGATTTCCTCTTATTGATGCAATCTCAAGGTCAGGTCTCAGGTTTTTAATCTGGGAAGACCTTCTTAAGCTGCTTGTACCAATAATTGATTTGGAAGAAAGATCTGCTAATTTAATATTATGTCTGGATATGACAATATCACAGGGGTTTTCCCTTTCAGGGACAGCGCCTATTGTCAGGCCTGAAGGCAGCTCACCAGGCATGTCTTTCATGCTGTGCACAGCAATATCAATTTCATTTTGTAAAAGAGCTTTTTCAATTTCTTTAACAAAAAGTCCTTTGCCACCAACTAATGCAAGAGGTCGATCAAGAATTTGATCACCCTTGGTGGTTATTTTAATAATTTCTATTTCAGAGTCAGGAAAAAATTTATTAATTTGAGACTTAACAAAGTTTGCCTGCCACAAAGCAAGTTTGCTTGCCCTGGTTCCAATCCTAAATATTTTTTTCATATACTTATCCAATGAGTCATTTATAAATTTAATAATCTATCCACTGCTGCATGAAGCACAGCTTGTAGCAGTGCATCCGCTGCAGGCAGATGAAGAAGCTGAAGTTTTTGCAGGTTCTGAAGGATTAGAAGAGTTTGATTTAAAAGAACAGGCAGACATTAATTTTTTAACGTTCTTGCTTTTGCATTCAGGGCATTCAGGAGCATCACTTCCTAACACAAGAGCTTCGAATCCATTTTCACAATCATCACATATATATTCATATATCGGCATTTTATTTTGTCTCCATAATACAAGTTTCTAACCTATATATTCTAATAATTATTTTAATATTTGCAATAGCCAATTTAATTATTTGTAATACCACTTTAAAAATAAATAGTGCATTATGTCAAAGCTATTGAGTTTGATGTCTTATTGTCCCTGCTATTATTGTCTTATTTATGATAATTACGCATATACCCGCTTCAAAAGGCTCACCTGAATATGAACAAGGAACAAAAAGGGGATGTTGCT
>Ga0256845_1000624_pt1 | contig 32465 bp, 24 predicted proteins | sample RiftiametaG_FD_189101 | JGI IMG/M metagenome (GOLD analysis project Ga0256845, IMG submission 189101) | Tube worm associated microbial communities from hydrothermal vent at the East Pacific Rise, Pacific Ocean - Riftia | ecosystem: Host-associated > Annelida > Integument > Unclassified ...
AAGTGGAGATACTGATACCGTTAATGGATTAGGTAATTTAATTGTTGGATATGATGAAGAAACAACAAATACCTGGGAAACATGTGCTGATGGCTTTTATTCCGATCAAACATTATGTGAAAGCAACGGTGAAATTTGGGCGGCAAGCCACAAGAGTGGCTCTCATAACCTAATAGTCGGCCGACGACATAATTATAGTCAAGTTGGAGGGATGCTAGCGGGGGCTTCCAATAATGTGTCGGCAAGTTATTCAACGGTTATTGGGGGGTGGTTCAATACCGCAAGTGGACTCTATAGCAATGTGAGCGGTGGCCAAAGTAATACGGCTAGTGGACGCTACAGCAATGTGAACAGTGGAGCAACGAATACTGCCGATGGGTCGTTCAGTCATGTTAGTGGCGGTCAAGGAAATACCGCGAGTGGAGATATGAGCAGTATTAGTGGTGGTCAAGAAAACAGGGCTACTGGACCGCATAGTAGTATTAGTGCTGGTGTACAGAATACCGCAAGCGGACAGCTCAGTAGTGTTAGTGGCGGCTGGCTGAATATATCGAGCGGTTATGGTAGCAGTGTTAGTGGTGGTCAAGGTAATACAGCAAGTGGAGGGCGCAGTAGTATTAGTGGCGGAATTTCGGGTTTAGCTAGCGCAGAAGAAAGTAGCGTCAACGGCGGTAGATTGAATGTTGCTAGCGGAAGCAGAAGCACCGTCAGCGGTGGCTCATCGAGGGAGGCTACGGGGACTAATGATTGGGTTGCAGGAAGTCTTTTTGAGACAAACTAAAGAATAATGGAATGGATCACTAACGATTTTTTGCTACAGATGAGGCTAATTTACCACCCCGTATTTAGTCGTGTCTTATTTAAGGTAACGAAAGTTAGTTGATCTATTTCATTATAATTAGTCATTCATTTTTATCATTAACCGTTTAGCAATGTTTAAGAGGTTAAATCAGGTGCTAACTAGGCTGGCAGAAGATCTTAGATTTGAAACTACGTGGACGCTATGAATTTTAATAAATAACAGGAGACATCAATGTCTACTCTAGAAAACCAAGGATTGAAGCAGATTTTTAAAAAATCACACGGGAGTTTAAAAGCTCTATTTTTATTTAGTCTATTATTTATTATAAGCAGTTGTGGCGGGAATGGTTCTGATGGTGGTACAACGTCGCCCACCAACGGTAACCCATTAACCGCTTTGTCGGTAAGCGGTATCAGCTTAAGCCCATCTTTTAGTCCAACAGTGAATAGCTATACGGCTACTGTGCCTTTTTCAACCAATTCAATCACATTGCAAGCCAGTGTGATCTCGGGCGCCAGTGTGACTGTAAATGGAGTGATTTTTAGCGGCTCAGGCACTTTTGACTTAACGGTAGGTAGTAATGTTTTTAGCATAGTGGTGATCAATAGTGGGACCAGTCAAACTTATACCGTAACTATTACTCGTGAGGCGATTAGCTCTGATGCCTCGCTCAATGAGCTAGCTATTTCTAGCGGCAGTTTAAGCCCTGTTTTTACTCCACAAACGTTAACTTATGGGGTGTCGGTAGATAATGAAACGACATCAATCACCGTTACGCCAACCAGCAATGACAGTAATGCCAGCATAGCCGTTAATGGGGCGGCCGTAAATTCTGGTTCTGCCAGTGGTGCAATAGTTTTAACTGTGGGTGATAATGTTATTGATGTAGTCGTTACTGCCGAAGATGGCGCTACGACCCAAACCTATACCGTTACCATCACTCGTTTAGCGCCGTTAAGTAACGATGCGAATTTGTCCAGCTTAAGTTTATCCGTTGGCTCATTAAATCCCGTCTTTAACACTGCTACTTTGACTTATAGTGCCTCGGTTAATTTTACCACCACCAGTATAACCGTCACGCCTGTATTATCAGATACCAATGCCAGTGTGACCGTGAATGGTACGTTAACAAATTCTGGTGCAGCCAGTGATAGCATTAATTTAGATGAAGGAGACAATACTATTAGCTTAGTGGTGTTGGCTGAAGATGATACAACGGCTCAAACCTATACCGTGGTTGTTACTAGGCAAGCGGCAGCGGCATTTGCTCAGCAGGCTTATATTAAGGCGTCTAATGCGGAGATAGCTGATGAGTTTGGTTATAGCGTTTCTCTGGATGGTGATACTTTAGCAGTAGGTGCTTTTCATGAGGATGGTGATGATACCAATGGTCTCGTGTTTAATTCTGGGGCCGTTTATGTGTTTACGCGTACTGACGGCACTTGGGCTCAGCAGGCTTATATTCAAGCGTCTAATGCTGGTCGACGTGATAGTTTTGGTATTAGTGTTGCCTTGGATGGTGACACCTTGGCAGTAGGCGCATCGGGAGAGGCTAGCGACGCGAGGGGTATAGGGCAGGATGAAACCAATAATCAAGCCGCTGATTCTGGCGCGGTTTATGTGTTTACTCGCAGTGCAGGGGTTTGGGCTCAACGAGTTTATATTAAATCCTCAAATTCAGATTTTCAGGATGGTTTTGGCATTAGCGTAGCTCTAGATGGCGATATCTTGGCGGTTGGGGCTACGCAAGAAGATAGCGGTGCCGCCGGTATAGGACAGGATGAGGAAAATAGCGACGCACTTAATTCTGGCGCGGTTTATGTATTTTCTGGAGCTGGTAGTAACTGGATTCAGCAGGCTTATATAAAAGCTTCTAATACTAATGCGAACGACTCTTTTGGACAAAGAGTTGCTCTTAATGGTGGTACTTTGGCCATCAGTGCTCAAAATGAAGGTAGTGATGCCATAGGTATCGGCGGGGATGAAGCAAATAATAATGCCGCTTTTGCTGGTGCTGTCTATGTGTTTACTCGAAATGGCAGTATATGGACTCAGCAGGCCTATATTAAAGCCTCAAATACTGAGCCGCTTGATTTTTTTGGCTGGAGCATCGCTATAGATGGCGACACTTTGGCTGTTGGAGCTTTTGGAGAGTCTAGTAATTCAACCAGTATTGGAGGGGACGAAGAAAATAATAATGCGACTGGTTCGGGTGCGGTTTATTTGTTCACTCGGAATAATAATAGCTGGAGTCAGCAGGTTTATATTAAAGCTTCTAATGCTTTGAGGAATGATAATTTTGGTTCAAGCGTTGCATTAAATGGTAATAACTTAGCCGTAGGAGCCAATCATCAAGATACAGGCTCCGAATTCCAATCCGGTGCCGCTTATGTTTTTACTCGAAGTGGTAGCTCTTGGACTGAGCAGACTTTTATTAAAGCGTCCACTACTGGGCAGCAAGATTGGTTTGGCAATAGTATTGCCCTCGATGGTGATACCTTAGTAGTAGGTGCTAATGGAGAAGCTAGTAATTCAACCGGTATTGATGGTAATCAAGGTGATAATTCTGCTGCAAGTTCCGGTGCTACTTACGTATTTGAAGTTCCTCCAAGTGAGTAACTGAAGCTAATTTTTATAAAAGTGTAAATTGAGCTTAATAAAAGTTTACAGGTTCTTTAGGTTAGGTAAATGGGTTATTTATAAGCTGTTGGCCTTGGTTAGGAGTGCATTGTTGCCTGAATTCAGCTTATCCCGAACTGAAGTTAACTAGTCATTAATAGAAAAAATGTTAGTTTGTAACTTGTTAAGTTGATTGATACCTATCTTCCGCCAAGTAAACAAAAAAGCCTCTAAATTAGAGGCTTTTTTGTGTCTGCTGTATAATTTAGTGATAAATCCGTGACAAACTATTTGTAATTCAGTCCTATTTAGTACGTGTTTTATATTTTTGAAACCTAATTGTTCAGAAACTACTTGTGGCATGTTTTGGGCGCCTTTTTGTATCCATTTTCCGTAATGACTCTATAGGAGCTCTACAGATGGAGTCATCACATCTGTTTTAATCTATCAATTGGTTAAGTATACCGTTTGGTAGCTTTTTGAGAAATTCGGAGTAAATTCTATAAAAGTAATTCAAAGCTAGTACTGAGTTTATATACTTATATTTTTCAAGCTGTTACTCTCGTTCACAACGATTATATGACCTCAAATAGCAGTCATGTTTCATTTCAGGGATAGCTGAAGACGGTTTTTATTCACGTACTTATAGGGAAATTAGGTTAATGTCGCAATTGAGCAACTTTGATTTTCTAAAATATCATGATGTTTCGTTTAGCAGAGACGGCAGAGCGTTGCTATATGCTAGATTCTAATACCTCTCTTATTAAGGTGCGGCAACTAGGTGAAGCTATTGCTACAAAATGTAGCGGCACGACTTGTTTTTTTTGTACGGAAACCAAGCAAATAGACCTGTTGAAAGACTTAGACTACACCTTAAAATTTACCGAAAGCGTCAAAGAAACTTTTCCACCATTTGAAAGCTCAACTCAGTGATGCTCAAACTACTCAGCTTCATCTTGCTGATGCGGTTGTTGAACAGGATATTAGCTAATGAATCAGAAAACTGAAAGGTTAATAAAGCTAGCTGATGCCTTACGAGTACATGAATCGTCCGGCGCAAAAATTAAGCCGGCAAAATTGGCGAATGAATCTGGTTATACACTTTCAACACTTAAAACGCATTACAGTAAAAAACTCAAAGACAAATATGTTTTTTCTGATAAAAAGGGACTGTGGTTAGTAAGAGGTATGTTGCAAGTTAGTAATGATGAATTCATAAAACTAATGAAGCAAACTGATAAGCCTGAATCTGTAACAGAGGAGCAAAGGTTTTCTAAGTTGTTAATTAAAAAAAGCAAAGACTCCTTTATTGTTGCTTTGGAAAGCTATAATAGACCTTCGCTAGAAAATCGTGTTGAAGTGTTTTGTATTCTAGCTGTTAATGCATGGGAACTACTATTAAAAGCAAAATTAGTAATAAAAGAGAATATGAATGCTATTTACCGAAAGAATGGTAAGTCATTTTCAATTTTAGAATGTATTAACAAGTTATACACCGATAATGATCCAGTAAAAGAAAATTTAGGCATTTTAATCGAATTAAGAGATAAAGCAACCCACTTATTAATACCAGAAATTCAGCACTCGCTTTCAAGAATATTTCAATCTTCAGTTATGAATTATATTGATTCTTACCGAAGCTTAACTGGAATAAACCCAATTGCTGGTCAAAATACAGGGTTATTAAGTTTAGTTATCGACGGTATTGATACTGAGCATGTTATTTTGAAACGACAGTATGGTGATGCTGTTGCCGACTCCGTTGAAACATTCATGGAACATCATAATAAACAAGAAAAATCGTTAGCTTCAGTCGCCTATTCAATTCCCATTGATTATCGGTTAAAGCTAACAAAATCAGTCAATGATGCTGATATTAGTTTGGGGACTGGAACTACCGGAAAAACGGCAATGATTATTACACAAACGAAAGACCCGTCATTGACGCATCCTTATCGTTTTTATGAAGTGCATGCTCGTATAAACCAGAAGAGCAAAAGTGATTTAATTACTAAGTACCAGCTACAAGCTGTTTTTTATAAGCATAAAATAAAAAGCAAAGAGCGATTTCATTTTGGATTTAAGAGCGTTGATACCTATTCGGAGAGTTTTGTGGATTGGGTGATAAATAATACTGTTCAGCCTAAGTGGATAGATTCAGCGTTGGAGAGCTACAAGAATAGAAATAAAAAGTAGTAATATTATAGATTGGTCGTTGGAAAATCCGAAAATCTAGAGTAATATATTCATTTTCTACTTATTATCATAAAGGGAATTTGAATATGAGTGCGCTAGATACTGCCATAAACGGATATATGGATCACTTAATTAAGTTGATTCGTGATCGTCAAAAACCTAAGGCCGATTTTCTGTCATATACCGGTCCGATAGACCCTTCCATACTTGATTACTTTAAAAATACTGTAGAAACTCTAGTTGCTTCGCATGATGAAGCAGATATCGACGAATTATTTATTATCCTTAATACTCCTGGTGGTAGTGTAGAGGCTGTTGAAAAAATGGCGGAAATTATTCGATATCACTATAAAACGGTTAATTTTATTGTTCCAGACCAAGCAATGTCAGCAGGTACGATTTTTTGTATGTCTGGTGATAACATTTATATGGACTACTCTTCATCTTTAGGACCAATCGATCCGCAGGTTATGAATAACGATGGAAAATGGGTTCCAGCACTCGGTTATTTGGACATGTATGAGCGTTTAATCGATAAGTCCAAGGATGATACGATAAGTGGAATCGAATTTGCTCGTTTTCAGAATATTGATTTAGCAGAATTAAGCCGTTATGAGCAAGCAAAAGCATTGTCTATCGAGTTATTAAGGAAGTGGCTCGTAACCTATAAGTTCAAAGACTGGAATACTCACAATTCATCTGGAAATCCTGTGTCTATTGAGGAAAAGCAAGCAAGGGCAAAGAAAATAGGTGAGCAATTAATTGATAATACTAAATGGAAGTCTCATAGTAGGATGATTAGCATGCAAACTTTGACCGATCAGCTACAATTGAGAATAGAAGATTATAGTGAAGATCTTGATTTGAGGAGTCTTTTCAGTCAGTATTCGGAACTGGTAGTGGAATATATGAATCAGCGAAACCTCCCAGTGTTAATCCACCATTTGCGTGAAGCTAGCTAGATATAGGTAAAATTATGAGTACTTTAGTTAAACAAATCGAACGAGCTCAAAAATCACCACCAAAAAACATCAATATGGTAAAAACGAACCGATTTCAAAAAGACTACTTAAAAATGTTAGATTCTGGAGTTGTGAAAAGGGATACATACAATCTAATGCCTATAGGTTCCATTCAACGAATAAAATAAATTACTTAGACCCGCGAAAGTGTTTTTTTTATCCAAGTACTACAAGTACTATATAGGGTCATATAAATCATAGTGTTTAAAAAACTGTGTCATTCCACTCTACGGAGTGCTAGTCATTAATAGAAAAAATGTTAGTTTGTAACTTGTTAAGTTGATTGATACCTATCTTCCGCCAAGTAAACAAAAAAGCCTCTAAATTAGAGGCTTTTTTGTGTCTGCTGTTTTAAAAGTCGTTTTAACTGACTTTTTCAAGGGCTTGTTTTACATCGGCAATAATGTCGTCAATACTTTCAATACCAACGGATATTCTAACGAGATCTGAGCTTACTCCTGCAGATGCGAGTTCTTCTTCGTTGAGTTGTCTGTGGGTGGTTGAAGCCGGATGGCAAGCGAGGGATTTTGCATCACCAATATTAACTAAACGTAAAATCATTTCAAGTGCATCAATAAATTCTCCTCCAGCGGTTGCTCCGCCTTTAATGCCAAAACTTAAGATTCCAGAAGCTCTTCCACCACAAGTACTTTGACAGGTATCATAATATGGGCTGTCTTCTAGCGCAGCGTAATTTACCCATTCAATTTTGTTATGTTGAGTTAAATAAGAAGCTAGTTTTTCAGCATTTTCGCAATGTCTTTCCATTCTTAAGCCTAGAGTTTCTAAACCTTGTAGTATTTGGAATGAATTCATGGGGGAGATTGCTGCACCAGTATTTCTTAATGGTACGACTCTACAGCGTCCTATATAAGCGGCTTCACCAAGCGCTTCAGCATAAACCACACCGTGATATGACGGATCGGGTTCATTCATTACCGGAAAACGGGCTTTGTTAGCTACCCAATCAAATTTGCCTGAATCAATAATGATGCCGCCAATGGAAGTGCCGTGACCACCAATATATTTAGTTAATGAATGCACAACAATGTGAGCACCTAATTCAAAAGGTTTACAAATGTAAGGGGTTGCGACGGTATTATCGACAATTAAGGGTACGCCATGTTTATTAGCTATTTCAGCGAGCTTTTTTATATCAACAATATTTCCGGCGGGGTTTCCAATGGATTCGCAGAATAATGCTTTGGTTTTGGAGTCGATGGCTTGTTCGATAGCCGCATAATCATCATGGGAAATTAAACGAGCTTCAATTCCTTGTTTGGGAAATGTATGAGCAAAAAGGTTATATGTCCCACCATAAAGCTGGCTTGAACTAACAATATTATCACCAACTTCACAAATGCATTGAATGGCATAAGTAATTGCTGCCATACCAGATGAAACAGCTAACCCACCTATACCACCTTCCATAGCGGCTAATCGCTGCTCTAGAACATCCGTGGTAGGATTCATTATTCGGGTATATATATTGCCGGGCACTGCTAAGTTAAATAGATCCGCGCCATGCTGAGTATTGTCAAAGGTAAATGAGGTTGTTTGGTAAATAGGGACTGCTGCAGCTTTTGTTGTTTCTTCAGAGGTGTAGCCGTGGTGTAAGGCAAGGGATTCAAGTTTCATTTTTTTTGCTCTTTGTGTTGTTTTGGAAAATTTTTATACAACTTGTGCATCATTTTGTCAAATAAGTGTCATTGAATAGAATCGTAATAGTGCACTTCAAGTTTATCCGCAATGACGATAAACGAGATTTGCTGAACACTGTGTGCGTTTGCCTTTATTACTCATTAGCTCTAACAAGTTTTGTGGTTGATTTTGATGATAAAGTTATTGGCTGTAATTATTTTATCTAATTGATAATTAACATTATTTTAAAAAAACTTCGGTCAATGTTAATTGGCTATTGATAAAACACTAGTTTTAAGTACAATCTGATTGGATTGAAAAATATAACGATGAGTAGTTTCTTTAAATTATAATAATTATGCTCACATAGAGTTGGATCAATAGCTTAGGTTTACACCTGCTTATGTCAGGAATTACCGCTATTAGTTTATGTATGTAGAGTTGGGGATAGGAATATTTATGAGTACAAATAATAACTCAACACAAAGCAACTTAGGCCCTTTGGCTATTATAGGTGCTTTATTTTTCGTTTTTGGATTTGTGACTTGGCAAAATGGTGCGTTGATTCCGTATTTGCAAATGATATGTCAATTATCCGCGACTGAAGCATTAATGGTTGCATCCGCATTTTATCTGGCTTATACCGTCATGGCTTTGCCTTCAGCAGCTGTTTTAGACAAGTTTGGTTATAAAAATGGTATGGCGATTGGTTTGTTAGTACTTGTTGTCGGTTTTCTTTTTTATATTCCTGCCGCAGAATCTCAAAATTTTATGATCTTTCTTTTTGCTCAATTTATCATTGGTAGTGGTTTAACGCTTTTACAAACAGCGGCAAACCCTTATGTCGTGAAAATTGGACCAAGCGAAAGTGCTGCAGTAAGAATTATGTTTATGGGATTAATGAATAAAGGTGCAGGTGTTGTTGCACCATTGGCTTTTACAGCTATTGTGTTAGGCGATTTCACTGGTATTTCTGCGGAGAGCATAAAGGTTATGCCTGTAGCAGAAAAAGCGGAAACAATACAAGGTATGGCTGATGGTTTAGTTTATCCTTATTTAAGTATGGCCGTGGTATTTGTTGTCTTGGCAGCGTTATTAAAATTATCACCATTACCTGAATTAACCAGTGAAGATGAAGAAGAGGTTGAGTCAGTAGGCGACACCTCTTCAACAGTTAAAACATCAATTATGGACTTCCCTGGGCTAATTTTAGGTGCTTTAACATTGTTTGTTTATGTTGGTGCTGAGGTCATTGCGGGTGATACGATTGGTTTATTTGCTTCTAACCTTGGTGTTCAAGATGCGACAGCATTAACCTCTTATACCATGGCATTTATGTTAATTGGTTATGCTTTAGGTATTGTCTTGATTCCTCGTTTTGTTAACCAAGAACAAGCGTTAATTTCTTCTGCTGTTTTTGGTTTGATTTTTTCGTTATTTGTTGTGTTAGGCGATATTAGTAGCACATCTGTTTCTGACGTTTTATGGGGTTGGACGAGTATTCCGACATTACCGAATGCGGTGGCTTTTATTGCATTACTTGGTTTTGCTAACGCGTTAGTATGGCCTGCGGTGTGGCCTTTAGCTTTAGCTGGTTTAGGTAAATTTACCTCAAAAGGTTCGGCGTTATTGATTATGGGAATTTCAGGTGGAGCAATTATTCCATTGGCTTACGGTATGATTTCAGATGCTATCTCAGATGGTGATGCAGAAAAAGTTGTGTCAGGCGCTCAAAGTGCTTATTGGATTATGATCCCATTATATTTGTTTATATTGTTCTATGCGGTAAAAGGACACAAAATGAAAGATTGGAAATAATCGATTTTTCATTAGAACGTTTTTGAAAAACCTCAAGTGAAAGCTTGAGGTTTTTTTTGTTTATTGATTAGTAATATTTTAAATATTAAATCTGCTAGATGGCCGCAAAAGCTTGCTTAAGATCATTGATTAAATCATCAACGTTTTCAATCCCTACTGATAACCTGAGCAAATTGGCTGTTACACCTGCAACTTCTTGATCTTCTACACACATTGCTGCATGGGTCATGGTTGCCGGATGACAAATCAAACTTTCAACTCCACCAAGAGATTCGGCTAAAGAAAATATCTTTAATGCTGAAAATAATGATTTTATACTTTCAATATTTCCTTTTAGCTTAAACGAAATCATTGAGCCAAAACTCGATTGTTGTTTTTTGGCTATTTCATGTCCTGGATGCTCTGGTAAACCAGGGTAATATACTTTTTCAACAATATCTTGCTCAGTAAGAAACTCAACAATGGCTTTTGCATTTTCTGCGTGGCGTTGAAGTCGTACATCAATTGTGCGCAAACCTCGTAAAGTTAAAAAACTATCAAAAGCGCCACCAGTGATGCCTGTGCAGTTTGCCCACCAAGCTAGATCTTCATAAACGGCTTGGTCCTTAGCGACTACAACACCCCCTACAACGTCGCTATGTCCGTTAATAAATTTTGTTGTTGAATGAACAACAATATCAGCTCCTAACGACAGCGGCTTTTGGAAGATAGGAGATAAAAAAGTATTATCAACAGCAACAAGAGCGCCTTGTTGTTTTGATAATTGACAGATGTGTTGAATATCAACGGTGTTTAAAAGTGGGTTACTTGGTGTTTCTACCCAAACCAGCCGAGGTTTTTTATCAAGTGCTGCGGTTAGTGCTTTTGTGTCGTTTTGATCAACAAAATCAACGGTGATTGCACCTTTATCAGCAAAAGATTTAAATAGTCGAAAGGTTCCACCGTAACAATCGTGTGGAGCGATAACTCGTTCACCACCTTTTAATAACTGTAATACCGCAAAAATAGCCGACATGCCTGTCGATGTGACAACTCCACAAAAGCCACCTTCAAGATCTGCTAGAGCTTGACCTAATAACTGTCTTGTTGGGTTACCTGAACGGCTGTAATCAAACTCTCTTTTTTGATCAAATTCTACAAAACTGTAATTACTTGAAAGATATATTGGCGGTGTAATGGCGCCATGCTGGGTATCACTTTCAATGCCTGCTCGAACCGCAATGGTTTGTGTTGATTTGTTAACAGACATTATTGCTGCTCCAGTGTCTTATATAATGGTTAAAATCATTTAAGTTCTTTTACATAGGCGATTTCAATGCTTATGATTTTGAAATTTCTACTATGATTATCTCTGGCGCGATTATATCGGCTTGTCAGCTATTATTCAAAGAGCTTTCAGTTTTAACGACGCAGCGATATTGAGTGGTAATGGATAAGCAATATCAAGATGTTTCAATGATTAATCTGGTGTAGAATAGCGCCCCAATAATATCCGTTTAGATAAAGACAAATTTTAGATAAAAAACTGTTTTAGAGAAACATCTAAGATTGAAAAAAATACATTTTAGCAACAGAAATAGAGCAATACCTTAAATGAATAATGTCAGCCAAATTTTAAAACAACGTTTAGACAACAGTATCTTATTATTGGATGGTGCCACGGGTACAATGCTGCAGTCCTATAAGCTTGAAGAGGCTGATTTTAGAGGTGAGCGGTTTGCTAACTGGCAAAGTGATTTAAAAGGAAACAATGATCTTTTAACCTTGACTCAACCAGAGATAATTGAATCTATTCATCGAGCTTATTTAGAAGCCGGCTCCGATATTATTGAAACAAATACGTTTAATGCAACCACTATTGCGATGGCTGATTATCAGATGGAATCAATTAGTTATGAAATTAATGTTGAAGCCGCAAAAATTGCTAAAAGGTTAGTGACAGAATTTTCTACATCGGACAAACCTCGTTTTGTTGCGGGTGTTTTGGGACCAACAAACCGAACGTGTAGTTTATCGCCTGATGTTAATGACCCAGGTTATCGGGCAATTACTTTTAATGAAATGAAAGAAGCGTACTACGAATCAACCAAAGGTTTAGTTGAGGGTGGGGCAGATATTATACTGATTGAAACTATTTTTGATACTTTGAATGCGAAAGCCGCTATTTTTGCCGTCGAAAGTTTTTTTGAAGACAGTGGGTTTTCATTACCGGTAATGATTTCTGGAACCATTACGGATGCCTCTGGAAGAACATTAACCGGGCAAACTACGGCGGCTTTTTTCAATTCACTTAACCATGCTAAACCGATTAGTTTTGGTTTGAATTGTGCTTTAGGACCTAAAGAATTAAGACCTTACATTGCAGAGCTTTCATCAATTGCTGATTGCTATATTTCTGCACATCCAAATGCTGGTTTACCCAATGAATTTGGCGGTTATGATGAAACGCCTGAGGATATGGTTGATGAGCTTATAGAATGGGCTGAATCAGGTTTATTAAATATTGTTGGCGGATGTTGTGGTACAGGACCAGAACATATTAAAGCGTTCAATGAAATTGTTGAAAAATGTAAACCTAGAAAATTGCCTGCAATAAAACCTGAAACGTTTCTTTCAGGTTTAGAACCTTTAAACATTGATCAACAAACATTATTTATTAATGTTGGAGAAAGAACCAATGTAACGGGATCGGCAAAATTTTTAAGATTGATTAAAGAAGATGATTTTAGTACCGCACTAGATGTAGCAAGAGAACAAGTTGAAAACGGCGCCTCCATTATTGACATCAATATGGATGAAGGCATGCTAGATTCATTAAAAAGTATGAAACGTTTTCTCAATTTAATTGCCGCAGAACCTGATATTTCCAGAGTGCCTATTATGATTGATTCATCAAAATGGGATGTGATAGAAGCTGGACTGCAATGTGTTCAAGGAAAAGGCATTGTTAATTCAATATCTTTAAAAGAAGGTGTAGAAGCTTTTACTCGTACAGCCAATTTGGCAAAGCGATATGGAGCAGCGGTTATTGTTATGGCTTTTGATGAAAAAGGTCAAGCAGATACGTATCAAAGAAAAATAAAAATATGTGAAAGAGCTTATAATATTTTAGTCAATGATTTAGATTTTGTCCCAGAAGATATTATTTTTGACCCGAATGTTTTTGCCATTGCAACAGGCATTGAAGAGCACAATAATTACGCGGTTGATTTTATTGAAGCAACACGTTGGATAAAACAAAATCTTCCAGGCGCATTAATTTCTGGTGGCGTCTCGAATGTTTCATTTTCCTTTAGAGGAAATAACAAAGTGAGAGAAGCGATCCATTCTGTCTTTTTGTATTATGCCATTGAAGCCGGTATGGATATGGGAATTGTTAATGCGGGTCAGTTAGAAATATATTCAGAAATTGATGCGGAACTTAAAATTGCTGTTGAGGATGTTGTTTTAAATAAAGATGCTGATGCCACAGAAAGATTAGTAACCATAGCAGAAACATATTTAGGTGTAACAAGCGAAGAAAAACAAGAAAAGCAACTTGCTTGGCGTGAGTTAGAGGTTAACCAAAGAATTCAACATGCGCTAGTGAAGGGCATAACTAATTTTATTGAAGAAGATGTGGAAGAATCACGACAAACCTTTGAAAAATCACTTGAAGTGATTGAAGGTCCATTAATGGATGGAATGAATGTTGTTGGTGATTTATTTGGTTCGGGAAAAATGTTTTTGCCTCAAGTGGTTAAATCAGCAAGAGTGATGAAACAGGCCGTAGCCTATTTAGAACCCTTTATGGATCAAGAGAAACTCGCCTCAGGATTGGCTCTGACTTCAAAAGGTAAAATTTTATTGGCGACAGTAAAAGGGGATGTTCACGATATTGGTAAAAATATTGTTGCTGTGGTTTTACAATGTAATGGTTATGAGGTTGTTGATTTAGGTGTCATGGTGGGCTGTGACAAAATCATTAAAACCGCTATTGAAAAAAAATGTGATTTAATTGGTTTGTCGGGTTTAATTACACCATCCTTAGATGAAATGGTCACTGTTGCCAAAGAAATGAAACGAGTTGGATTAGATTTACCGTTACTGATTGGTGGCGCTACGACATCTAAAATTCATACGGCTGTAAAAATTGAGCCACAATATAATTATCAAACAATTTACATAATAGATGCGTCAAGAGTTGTTAACGCTTCAAGATCGTTATTGAGTCCAGAACTTAAAAATGATTATGTTAAGAGTATTAAAAATGAGTATGAAGAACTTCGAATTAAAAGAGCAGAGCGTGAAATAAATAAAGTGCAAACCAGTTTATCTGAATCCCGTCGTTTTAAAGCAAATATTGAATGGGATAATTACAAACCTGTAACACCTAGTTTTTTAGGAACAAAATCATTTGATAATTTTCCTTTAGAACATTTAATTGAAAGAATTGATTGGACACCATTTTTTAGAAGTTGGGAGCTGGCAGGTCGATATCCTAAAATTCTCAATGATGAAATAGTCGGAGAAGCCGCAACAAAATTATTTGAAGATGCTCAAGATATGCTGAAAAAAATTGTTGAAGAAAAATGGCTGACTGCCAAAGCTGTCGTTGGTTTTTTTCCCGCTAATGCAATTGAAGATGATGTTGTCATATACACAGATGAAAATCGAACTGAAATTAATGAAACACTTTGTTTTCTTAGACAGCAAAAACAAACCAGAACAGGTAAAGCTAATTATTCTTTAAGTGATTTTATTGCACCAAAAGAAACAAATATTCATGATTATATTGGTATGTTTGCAGTAACTGCTGGTATCGGTATCGATCAATATGTAGAACAATTTGAAAAACAAGGTGATGATTATTCAAGTATCTTACTTAAAGCTTTAGCCGATAGGTTAGCAGAAGCTTTTGCAGAGAAAATGCATGAGATTGTTCGTAAAGAGTTATGGGCTTACGATGTGAATGAAAAACTCAGTAATGATGAAATGATCACTGAAAAATATCAAGGTATTCGACCTGCACCAGGATATCCTGCATGCCCAGATCATACCGAAAAGGCAAAATTATGGCAGTTACTAAAACCCGATGAATCGATCGGTTTAAATATTACTGAAAGTTTTGCTATGTATCCTACCGCCGCTGTTTCAGGTTGGTATTTTTCACATCCTCAATCTCAATATTTTGGTGTTGGAAAAATTAATCGAGAACAGGTTAAAGACTATGCAAAACGAAAAGATTGGTCTATTGAAAATGCTGAAAAATGGTTAGCACCTAATTTGGCTTATGATACTTAATCATTTATTAAATTGTCGAAAGCTGGTTAGAATATTCATTCTTAGGAAGTTTAAATGATAAAATATACTGTTTCGTTTGATCATGCTAATCAACATTTAATTAATGTTAAATTAACCATTAATCAAAAACTTAATGCCAAACAACAATTTTGGCTACCAGACTGGATCCCTGGAAGTTATATGATTCGGGATTTTTCTAAGAACATCACACAAATTTCAGCGCAAACTAAACAATCAAAAATACCGCTTACTAAAATATCAAAATCAACATGGCAAATTAACCAAGAGGTAGAACAATTAGAAATTAACTATCAGGTTTATGCCTGGGATCTCTCGGTTCGTTCAGCTCATCTTGATAACCAACATTGTTTTTTTAATGGAACGAGTGTTTTTCTTGCTATAAAAAATAAAGAAGATAATCAATGCTCAGTAATTTTGAACAAACCAAACCTGAGTTTTTGTGCTAATTGGAAAGTAGCAACCTCAATGTTGAGTACTGATATTAATGAGCAAGGCTTTGGTGAATATCAGTGCGAAAATTATTCAGAATTAATTGACCATCCTTTTGAAATGGCTAATTTTATTGAAACAGTTTTTATTGTTGATCAAATTGAACACCGAATGGTTTTTACTGAAGCACCAAAAAATATTGATTTGAAAAGAATTGCAAAAGATGTTCAAACTATTTGTCAGTATGAGTGTTCTTTTTTTAATGATAATTATCCACCGTTTAAAAATTATTTATTTATGACTTTTGTTCAAAAAAATGGTTATGGTGGGTTAGAGCATATGTCGTCAACTGCACTCCACTGTAGTCATGAAGACTTACCTAAAATTGGAGATGATATTTCTAAGAAGTCTGAAAGTTATCAACGGTTTCTTGCGTTATGTAGTCATGAGTATTTTCATTGTTGGAATGTTAAACGCATAAAACCTTTACGTTTTAAACAATATCAATTACAGCAAGAGGTTAATACAGAATTGCTTTGGTTTTTTGAAGGGATAACGTCCTATTATGATGAATTGTTTTTAGTTAGATCTGGTGTGATCAATGTTGAAAACTATTTAGACATGTTAGCTAAAAACATTACTCGTTACCTTCGAGCGGGTGGTAGAAAAAAACAAACTGTCACAGATTCGAGTTTTGATGCTTGGACAAAGTTTTATAAACAAGATGAAAATTCTGTTAATTCAATTGTTAGTTATTATGTGAAAGGTGGTTTAGTCGCCTTGTGTTTAGATTTTAAAATTAGGGAGCAAACAGAAGGTAAGAATGATTTAGATGATTTGTTAAGGCAGATTTGGCAGTCATATGGGAAAATTCAAAAAGGTGTTGATGAAAAAGATATTCAAATAATGACGGAGACTCTAGTGGGAGAGAATATGGATAGCTTTTTTAATCATCTTCTTTATTCAACAGATGAATTGGATTTGACGAGTGTCTTTAAAAAATTGAACATTAATTTTCAAGTTTTAGCTGAATCTAAATCTCTAGATAAAGGCGGATATGCGTCAAAAATTATCGAAAGAGCGGATGTTAACTCTTTAAATATTACTCACAAGACACATTCTATGGGGGCTGAAATAATCAATGTATTTGATCATGGATGTGCTTCAGAAGCCGGGTTGTCAAACAAAGATATTATAATCGCAATTGATGGTTACAGAATTAATTCAAAAGAATTAGATCAATTGTTAACAGGCTTGCCTTTAGAAACGGAAATAGAAGTAAGCTACTTTAGAAGAGATAAACTTTACCATTGTGCGGTAAAATTAACGCCAAGTGTGGCAAATACTTGTTACCTGAATTTAAAAACAGAAAATCATAATGATTTGTTTAATGATTGGATTGGTATAAAAACTTAACCAATATCAAATAAATAAATTTGATTTAACAAATGTCAGATCTAACAGACAAGTCAGGTTTAACAGACAAGTTAGGTTTAACAGACAAACAATTATAGGATAAGCTTGTGAAAATTGTATCTTTTAATATCAATAGTTTAAGAGCAAGACCGCATCAATTAGACGCTATTATAGCGGCTCACGATCCTGATGTTATTGCACTTCAAGAAACAAAAGTTCATGACGATGATTTTCCTCATTCTATGATAGAGAAGACTGGTTATCATGTGGTTTATCATGGACAAAAAGGTTATCACGGTGTGGCAACACTCTCTAAGCTTGAACCTATTTCTTTTGAAAAAGGTTTTCCTGATGATACGGAGGAAGATCAAAAAAGAGTGATCATCACTGAACATAAAACAGCGAGTGATAGTATTTTTGTTTTTAATGGTTATTTCCCCCAAGGTGATTCACTTTCTCATCCAACAAAATTTCCCGCGAAAGAAAAATTTTATTTAGATTTAGACAATTATTTAGAGGATTCAAAGTTGTCTAAAAACTGGATAATTACCGGTGACTTTAACATCTCTCATCGTGATGATGACATTGGGATTGGTGACGTTAATGCAAAGCGCTGGTTGAAAACAGGAAAGTGTAGTTTTCAACCAATAGAAAGGCAGTGGTTAGCAAAACTTTTTAATAAAGGTTTTAAAGATACTTTTAGAAAAAAATATCCCGATGTTAGCGATCGTTTTAGTTGGTTTGATTATCGCAGTAAAGGCTTTGCTGACACACCTAAAAGAGGTCTTAGAATTGATCTTGTATTGGCCAATGAGGCGTTATATAACGCCTGTACTAATGCGGGTATAGATTATGATATTCGAGGCATGGAGAAACCCTCAGATCACTGTCCTATATGGGCAGAGTTCAAGTTTTAAACAGTAAATAATTGATTTTTAATAAATTATAAACCATGATTATATTTGCCCTTAATTAATAAAAATAATCCTATGTCATCCTCTATTCAAAATGCTATTGATGCGCTTAACAAAATTATTTTAGGTAAGCCTGAACAAATTAAACTGGCAATTGTTTGTTTGTTAGCTAAAGGACATTTATTGATTGAAGATTTGCCTGGTATGGGCAAAACAACCTTAGCTCATGCCATAGCTAAGGTATTAGGGCTCGATTTTCAGCGGATCCAATTTACTAGTGACCTATTACCTGGCGATATTATTGGTTCAGCGGTTTATCAGCGTAGCAATGAATCATTTAAGTTTCATAAAGGTCCGCTTTTTACTCAAGTTGTGTTGGCCGATGAAATAAATCGAGCAACACCTAAATCTCAAAGTGCGCTTTTAGAAGCAATGGAAGAACACCAAGTAACGGCGGAGGGGGTGACTCGAAAATTACCAAGTCCTTTTTTTGTTATTGCAACTCAAAATGCCTTTCATCAAATTGGCACTTATCCACTTCCAGAATCACAACTCGATCGATTTTTAATGAAAATATCTTTAGGTTATCCTGCTAGAGAAGTTGAAAGACACTTATTTAAAGGGAAAGATTCAAGAGAGTTAATCACTAATTTAAAACCATTACTGGATGCTTCAATATTAATAAATTATCAACAACAGGTTCAAAAAGTAACGGTTACCGATAAGCTTCTTGATTACTTGCAAGATTTAATTGCCGCAACCCGCCAAACTAACCAGTGGTCTCACGGTTTATCACCAAGAGCTGGTATTGCCTTACTTCAGGCAGCAAAGTCTTGGGCGGCAATTGAAGATAGAAACTATGTTATTCCAGAAGATATTCAATCCGTTTGGCTGGCTGTGGTTGAGCATCGTTTGATCAGTCAATCAAAAGTGATAACTGCAGAAAATCCAGTAAAAGAAATTTTACAAAAAACAGCTATCCCTCGATAGTCTTTTGAAATGTTAGAACCATTTATTAAAAATAAATTAAACAAATGGTTTGGCAAACGAATGCCTATTTCTGATAGCATTAACTTAGAACAAAAATCGACATATATATTGCCTACGGGGGCGGGTTTTTTATTATTGTTAATTGTTTTACTGATGATTATTGCGGCAACTAATTATCAAAATAATTTAGCTTTTTTGTTAACCTTTTTAATTGTCAGTATTGGGCTAGTCAGCATTATAATTAGTTTTAAAAATCTACAAGGGTTAAACCTTAATTTAGTGGAAGCACAATCTGTTTTCTTAGAAGATAAACTAACAATAAAAATTCAATGTAAAAGCCAATTTGAACAAAATCATTTCACGATCGGTTTAGGAGTTTCTAACAAAAAGCTTTGTTATTTCGATATAAAAAAAGAACAGCCCTTCGACTTAATTTTAACTATAGACACAACGTATAGAGGCTGGGTTAAATTACCTAAACTTATTGCATCGAGTCGTTTTCCTTTTGGTTTGTTTAATATTTGGAGTTGGTTCCAATTTGAGTCTTTAATACTTGTTTACCCTAAAGCAATTAAACCACCAGAAATGGCTACCCAAGGAAATTCTGATGATGAAAATGGCAGTAAAAAGAGTATAGGTGGTGACGAACTTTTTGGATTAAAAGATTATCAAGCTGGAGATCTTGTTTCTAGAATTGATTGGAAAGCTTTAGCAAGAGAAAAGGGACTTTTAACTAAAGAGTTTGTGACCTTACAAAGTCAGGATTTAGCCTTTGATTGGCATGATTATGTTAATGTAAATGGTGAACTAAGACTAAGTTATCTTTGTTTTTTGGTTGTTGCCGCGAGCAAAAAAAATGTAAGTTTCTCTCTTAATTTACCAACAAAATATTTTGCAATAAATCATGGCGAACAGCACAAGCAGACATGTTTACTTGCGCTAGCCACTTATGACGTTGGTTTGGCAGAATGAATATTCTGCTAAATCAACAACAGCCACAAAGGCAAATCTCATCACAAGAGTATCAAGAGCGTGAGATAAATTTATGGCCAATTCTATTTGCCCATCAAACGATTATTTTACCCTTACTATTTTTTATTCCAACGTGGATATTTTTTCTGAATGTCGGCCTTGTTTTTATTGTATATTTTAGTCAAATAAAACGACAGTTCAAGATCAATTCATGGATTAAAAATATAATCACACTATTTGCCGCCGCCGGAGTTTATTTTTCCTTTCATCAATTGTCTGGGCGAGATGCTGGAGTTGCTTTAATAACAACAATGTATTGTTTAAAGTTATTAGAGATCAAGAAAAAACGTGATGTGTATGTATTGATGTTACTTGGTTTTTTTATGTTGCTTGCGGGTTTTCTTTTTAATCAATCACTTTGGATTGCGCTATATCAAATTATTCCAGTAGCAGCTATTTTAAATGCGCTTATTTCAATTCATTCATTAGCCGTTATAAATGCATCACAGATAAATTCATTACAGTATTCATTGTTTGATGATTCTTTTAAAAAAAGCATTAAGTCTTTATTAAAATCTCTATTATTAGCGCTTCCGCTGATGGTTGTTTTATTTCTTTTTTTTCCAAGGTTATCAGGACCAATTTGGAAAATGCCAGGTGGCAAAAATGCTTCGTCTGGGATCTCTGATACCATGTCACCAGGTGAAATTAGTCAATTACATTTGTCTGAAAAAATAGCATTTAGAGTGAAGTTTTATGGTGAAACACCAAGTGCGATAAATTTATATTGGCGAAGTTTAGTTTTAGATTCTTTTGATGGTATAACATGGTCAAGAAACGGCACTAAAAAAACAGATAGGCTAGAAAAAAACAAACCATCTAGAATTCCAATCAATGTGCCATTAACTCAAAAATATAGCTATGAAATATCACTTGAAAAAACAAATCAACATTGGTTAACTTTTTTAGATAGAGCCACATTATTGCCTAAAGGAGTATTTCGATTTTATGATTTTTCTGTAAAAGTAGAGCATCGGTTGACTGAACGAACGCGTTATAAAGCGGAATCAATTATTGACCTGCCGATAGACTTAGAACTTTCAGACTCTTTACGAAAGCAAAATACATTATTACCAAAAGGATTTAATCCTCGTTCTTCTCATTGGGCAAAACAACACAGAAAACTTTACACAAATGATCGCGATTTTATATTATCAATATTAAAAAAGATCAATCAAGATGAATATTTTTATACTTTATCTCCACCTATTATGATGCAAAATATGGTTGATGATTTTTGGTTTAATCAGCAAAAAGGTTTTTGTGAACATTATGCCGGAGCTTTGGTTTTTTTAGCGCGTGCCGCTAATATTCCCGCTAGAGTTGTTATTGGCTATCAGGGGGCAGAAAAAAATCCTTTTTCAGATTATTGGATTGTTAGATACGCTAACGCTCATGCTTGGACTGAAATTTGGTTTGAAGGGAAAGGTTGGATCCGTATTGATCCTACTGCCGCAATTGATTCATCTAGAATAGAGAAACAATTACACTGGAACTATGCACAACGAGACAGTTTGTTTGATGATTTTGGTTTTGAATCTGTTGATCTAAATAATCTCTCTTTTACCAAAGAGGTTGAATATTGGTTAGACAAAGTAAACACAGGCTGGAATGATTGGATCTTAGACTACAATAAAAATAAGCAACGTCGAGTTTTTGAAAACCTTGGATTAGAACGTTTGTCGCGCCAACAAATTGTTGTATTAATGATAGCTCTATGTGCTTTATTTCTTGTTTTTATTAGTTTTAAGTGGAAAAAAAATAAACCCTCTTTAGAGCATGTTGAACAGAGTTTTAAAATATTACTGAACAAATTATCTGCGTATGATATTAATCTATCTGACAATCAAGGTGTTTATGAGTTAATTTTAATGATGACTCAAAGGCAAGCTATTAGCCACACAAAATCAGCTAAGTTAAATACAGTATCCGTTAATAATATCGTTCGCTTATTAAAATTGTATGTGTTTTTACGCTATCAAACACAACAAATATCTCAAAAACAACAAAATAGCTTTCGTCAGCAAGTAAAGGCACTTAAAATACAAACAATTAAACCTTAATGTATTTTAGTTATCATGCCAATAAGTTCGTTGTTAGCCCCAATTAACCAGTTTTTAGCTTGTGAGACTCCGGACGCTTGGATTGATGCTGCACTAGAAAATTTAGATATTTTACTGGTTGATCATTGCAATTGTGAAAAAAAAGCCGCTAATACCGCAATGACACTTATTTTTAAATATTCTGAAAGGCATGATTTGTTAATGAAAATGTCTAAATTGGCGCGTGAAGAATTACGGCATTTTGAGCAAGTATTACAAATTATGAAAAAAAGGAAAATTGAGTACACGGAACTTTCAGCATCTCGTTACGCCTCTAAATTATTTAAACATTGTCGTAAAGAAGAGCCTTACGCCCTAGTCGATCGATTAATTATTGGCGCATATATTGAAGCGCGCTCATGTGAACGTTTTGCAAAAATTGCTCCTTTTCTTGACAATGAATTACAAAAATTCTATTTATCGTTACTTAAATCAGAATCTCGACACTTTTCTGATTATTTACAACTTGCCGAAAGTTATGCCGGCGAAGACATTAGTGAACGAATTGAATATTTTGCTGAAGTTGAGGCGGGGTTAGTAACAACGGATGATAACGAGTTTCGCTTTCACAGTGGGATACCCGTTTGACGGTGGTTTATTCCTCTTAATTTACAAATTGAACCATCATATTAATTAATAGTCATATGAGAATTGATTTTTAAGAGTTTATCAATCGAGTTGAGTTTTGCTTGAGTTGTTTATAGAGCACAAGTAGACTACGACTTATTCATCGTGGGCTTGTGGTTCTTAGAGTTTAACGAGTGCAAAAGTGTCTAAAAGACAATGATACTTTTCAGTATTGAAATTTTAAATTTGGAGTGTTCTCTTTTGAGTTTTATAAAAATAAGTTTTTTAATATTAGTGGCCATGCTTATTAGTAGTTGTGGTTATATTTATGGCGATGATGGCCTCATCAAAAGCAAAAAATTTGATTATGTTAATTCAAAAAAATCTAAAGATTTAAAAACTCCGGATGATTTAACGCATAAAGGGCAATCTAATTACGCAATAACACCGCCAATAGCGACCAAACAAAAAAAATACGTTGTAGGTCAAAAGCTAAGCCACTTTGCTCCAACGCAATTGTTAGCCGTGATGGAAAATACACGAGTTGATAGAACATCTAAACAACCTGCAGTACTCATTGTTGATAAAAAAGAAACACTTTGGAAAACATCGGTTGATTTTTTAGAAAAACACAACTTTAAAAATACCACTTATAATCAAAAGGAAGGTGTAATTACTACAGATTGGATCGCTATAAAAGAAGGCGGGATCTGGTTAGGTTTGGATGGTTTAGATGACGTTGAATTGAACCGTGCAAAGTTTAAAATAACGATTTCAAAAGGTGAAATCAAGGATGAACATCGATTAATGGCTGTAAGATTTGATAGTCAATCTCGGTTGGATGACGATGAACCTTGGTCATCACAGACTGTACTATGGCGTGACTCGGCTGATTTTTTGAACTTATTATTAAGTCATTATGATCGTCAAATTCGTTTACAGGAAGCAGAGCATCAATCACAAGTTATGGCTGGTTTTAAAGTGACTTTAGGAACTGATGCAAAAGGAAACCCTGCTTTATTAACGAATGCAAAAGAAAATTTAATTTGGGAAAAAATACCTAAAGTTGTCATTGAGTTAGGTTTTAAGCTGATCGACAAAGATGTTCAGCAGAAAATATACTTTATGGAATATGAACCTATTGAAAATGGTTTTTTTGCCTCATTATTTGATAGCTCTAATAGCGACTTTGTTTTGCAAGAAGGAGCTTATCAATTGAATGTTGCTGAAAAAGGGGCACAATATTCTATCACCTTAAAAGACCAAGAAGGTGTTGGTTTAGATGCTGAATTAATGGTTAAACTGTTTCCTGCGTTCAGTCGTTTATTTGGCGATAGGCGTTAATGACAGGAGTTAAACTTTTTGAACCAAGTAATAATACTATTCAATATTGTTCTCTTGGTTCAGGCAGTAAAGGCAACGGTACTTTAATTGCTTCAGGTGACTGCATTATATTAGTTGACTGTGGATTCAGTGTTAAAGAGAGTTTACGTCGTTTAGCACTGAAAGGTGTTCTGCCTGAACAGCTATCGGCAATATTAGTCACACATGAACATTTTGATCACCTTTCTGGTGTTGCCGCTTTATCCAATAAGTACTCTATTCCTGTTTGGATTAATCGAGGAACATCTCTTCACCCTAAATGTGACAGTATTAAAAACGTTAAACTGTTTAATACCCATGATGCATTTAAATTAGGAACATTTAATGTTCAACCTGTTGCTGTTCCTCATGATTCAAGAGAAGCTTCACAATTTGTTTTTTCTGTAAACAGTTTATCTATTGGTTTGCTAACGGATGTAGGTCATATCACTAAACATATTATTGATGCATATAATCAGTGTGATGTTTTGTTATTGGAGTTTAATTACGACCCAAAGATGTTATCTCAAGGGCCTTATCCCTATTCCTTGAAAGAAAGGGTTTCAGGATCGCTAGGTCATTTGTCTAATCAACAAGCGCTTGAAATGCTTGAATCAGTCGATTTAAGAAAAATGCATCAATTAGTGGTTATGCATATAAGTGAAAAAAATAACTCGGTTGAACTAATCGTAAAAACGCTTAACAAACTATCTTTGACTTCTTCAGATTATTTTATAGCTAATCAAGCCGAAGGTTTTGATTGGCATGCACTTATAAATTAAAAATCATTTTTGCAGTGTAAAGTTTAGAGGTATTGAAAACTCAAACTCTTGCATATTTAATGAATCGGGTATTTGAGGAAAAGGTGCTGCTTTATTAGCCATTTTTAAAGCGGCTTTATCTAAAGCCCGAGAACCTGAACGTTGAGTTATTTGTTTAGTTAAAATATTTCCATTTTTGTCTATTTTAATCAATATTGTGGTAAAACCTTCAATTCCAGAAATTAAAGCATGGTGAGGATACCATTGAACCTTCCTAATACTGTTAATTAAATCTCTTGTATAAGAACCGCTATATAAATCAGCATCAAAAAGCTCCGCTTGATTGTCTGGCTTAGTTAAGCTGGCGACTTTTAAATTGGGAGAGGCTATTTGAGATTTTACTGTTTTTGTCTTTTTTTCAACTGTTGTAGCTGGAAGTTTATTTGCTACTTTCTGCGCTGTAGATGAAGGCTCCATAGAGTTATTTATTGTTGAAATACCGATAGAATCAATATCTATCAAATTATCAAAGTTGAGATTTATATCGGCTTTAAGATTCGATATATTGCTTTGAGATGAGTTTGTTGGACTGCTTTTTGCCTTTTTAGTCCGCTTTTTTTGTGGTTTTGCTTTTGCTGTAATTCGCTTTTTTACAGCTGATATTTTTGTTTGTTTGTTACTAGTTTTTGACCGTATTTTCCTTTTATTAGCTATTTTTGCTATTTTTAACGGTTTTTTCTTATTTAAGTCATCATCAAAGCGTCCACGGATAGGCTGAATATTGCTATATTGATTAATTAATTGGTTGTTTGTTTCAGATGAATTTTGACCGGTTATGCCAATTTTAAATATTCTTGTTGGAGGAATGCTTCCAATCCAAACATTGAGAACTAAATTATAAAATTCAGGTTTAGCGATGGTTAAAAAAAGTGTACCGTTGAGATAAACAAGTGTTCCATCATTTGGTGAAAAACTGATTTTAATTTCATCATTTGGTTGCATGGCTTGTTTAAAAATATTTGCAAATTGTATTATTTCTTTGGTCATTGACTGCCATGAAGTTTTTGGGTTGTTCATCGCTATTCGTTGTTTCCAAAAACGAGCCATTTTTCGATTAGAGTATTTAGAGATGAATTTCAAACTCATATTTTTTGCAATATTTTCATCTAAAAGTTCTTTTGAGGATGTTACAGAATTAGGTGCAAAGAGTGCCCCCAAATAAATATCATTTAATTGTTCTTGATGTATGCCAATACCAAACAAAGGTAGCTCGTCATTTGTTAATGACGTTTCAATCGCGTGTGAGGAATTAATTTGTAGCGTTGTTAGCAAACTTATCAATAAAATAAATTTATTTGGTGTGAGTATTGAACGTGTTGACATTTTGTCTCCAACAATCTTTTGCGAGAACATTTAATAGATGTTCATTTGTTTCATATTATACCCAAATAACCTTTAATGTCATAAGATAAAATCGCTATTCTGTGTTAGCTCATTTATTAGCTTTGTTAAGCACCTATTCAGTTGGATATACTAAAATAGTGTTAATAACTGACTTAAAGTCTTTTTAATTAAGAGGGCGGTTCATTATACACTGATAGTTGAATTTGCCTAAGTAAGCTTCCTTGTATATGATTGAATAGAGTGTTTTTTGTGAATTTCACAATTGTTTCTGATCAAAACTTGTTTTGATTAAATAAAAATTGAAATAAATAGCTTAGAAATAAGACAGAATATCAAGGGAATTGTAAGACTTGATGGTCAGTTTATTTCGTTTCGAATTGTTAAATATCGAATAATAATAAATAATTTATATCATTCTAAAAGAGGTAACAAACAAGTGAAAAATACAATAATTGTTTTAATATCAGCTTTTTGCGTTGTTTTTAGTTTATTAGGCAATGCGGCTGAACAACCGTCAACAGCAATAAAAATTCTTGATAGACCGTTAATTCCAACCGGTTATGGATTAACTTTAATGCAAAGCAAAGACTTTTACCTAGGGCAGTTGGCGATAGATAAGTCTTCTGTGTATCGCACACCGGAAGATTTAGTTTTTATTGATGCCGCAAGAAGAATGGAATTTAAATTTGTTAATGAAAGAAAAATGTCTGGTAAAGCATTTGCTAGAAAATTAGCAGAAGGCATGAAAATTAATAATGAACTAGAAGCTTTAAAAGATAGCTCTAGCACTATTATACGGTTTAAGCGTTTCTTCAAAAAAGCAATTAAAGCTGGTGATGTTATACGGTTTGATTACCACCCTGATTTTGGTACACGTATTTATCATAATAAACGTTTGCTGGGAGAAATTAATAATTCTCGAGAATTTTACAGCTTTTTAATGAATATTTGGCTTGGAGATAGACCGCCTTCATCAACATTTAAATCAGGGATCTTGGGGCAAAATGGTGACGAATATGCGGTTAAATTACAACAAAGATTTAACTCGTTATAGTGCCGTAGTAGTACCTTAGTAGTATCTTAGTCCTTTATTAGCGTTTAAATAATTAGTTATCGATAGAATTTAAAGTACCATTCAATGAATGGTGCTTTTTTGTATATCCCTATCATCTATATTTTATGCAAAAGCATTAGCGTGATGACTACTCTTATCTCGAACAGGGGTTAGTTATAGTTACTATCAATCATTTCAATTGAGATAGTCAATTTGGAAGATGCTTATAAACAGCGTATCTTTCAATTGTTTACAGATAAATCAAAAAATTAATTTAATAAAACAATTAGGAGAAAGATATGGGTGTATTAGTTGGGCGAAAAGCTCCCGATTTTACAGCAGCAGCAGTTCTAGGTAATGGCGAAATCGTTGGTGATTTTAATTTTAAAGCGGCTACTAAAGGCAAAAAAGCGGTCGTTTTTTTCTATCCTCTCGATTTTACCTTTGTTTGCCCATCTGAACTAATTGCATTTGACCATCGTTTAAACGATTTTACTGAACGAGGTGTTGAGGTTATAGGTATTTCAATAGATTCTCAATTTTCTCACAATGCGTGGAGAAATACAGCGGTCAATGATGGTGGAATTGGACCTGTTGGTTATACCTTGGTGGCTGACGTTAAACATACTATTTGTCAAGCTTATGATGTTGAACATCCGGAAGATGGCGTTGCTTTTAGAGGATCATTTTTAATTGATGAAGATGGGTTAGTGAGACATCAAGTGGTAAATGACCTTCCTTTAGGTCGTAATATCGATGAGATGCTTCGTATGGTTGACGCCCTTAAATTTCACCAAGAACATGGCGAAGTTTGTCCTGCAGGTTGGAGTGAAGGTGATAAAGGCATGGAAGCTTCAACCGATGGCGTAGCAAAATACCTTTCTGAAGAAGCGGACAATCTATAGCCTAGTTTTTTATTGACTAATGCGTTTTAAAAACCGGACTTTGTCCGGTTTTTTTATGTCTGTGTTCACAGTTTAATCACGGATTCAGTGACTATTTCTATAAATATGTTAAATTGTAGTTAGACATTGTTTGGAGAATAGAGATGCCTTTTGTAGCGTTTAATCGATTTAAATTATTATTAATTTTATTGCAATTGTTGGCAGGGCTGACTGTTCATTCTGCTTATTCAGCGGTTTCTGCAGAGGTTCAAGCTGTTTTTGCTAATAATACTTGTTTAAATTGTCATGCAGGGGGTAATCCTAGCGGTGGTTTAGGTCTTGATGACGCGACTATTTCAGATAATGAAATGCGCGATATAGTTGCAAATTGCAGTAATAATAATTCAAAGTTGGTTGACTCAGGTAATCCAGAAGCTTCAGTTCTTTATATTAAACTTGCTAGCCAAAATCCTAACTGTGGCAATGTGATGCCGCCAAGTGGCAATTTAATTAGCACCACTGATTTAAATACGATTTACGATTGGATTATCTCAATCGGACCTGCCGCTCAATTTGGTTTGTTTGTGATGAATAACACGGCAGTCACGGTAAATGAAACAGATACCAATGTGACTTTAACGGTTAATCGTCAACTCGGTACTCAAGGAACGTCCACGGTAGATTTTACGGTTTCAACCGTTATACCAGATACCGCAACATCGCCAACTGATTTTATTGCTCAATCTGGAACCTTAACTTTTGCTGATGGTGAAACCACTAAAACAATTACCGTTGTGCTTGCTGACGATACAGTGTTTGAAGGGACAGAAGTTTTTTCTGTCACCTTAAGCAACCCTTCCGGTGGCGCTGTGCTTGGTGCTGCTGTGCAAACAAAAGTAAGCATTACTGATAATGAATTTGATAATCAACCTGGCACATTCTTTTTTAGTCGAACAGCATCCAATGTTGCAGAAGATGCCGGTACATTAGATATTACAATTCTCCGTTCTTTTGGTGCTGCTGGGCAAGTATCGATTGATATTGCAAGCGCGGATTTTAGTGCAAACGCTGGAACAGATTATCAAGCAGTAAGCCAAACTGTTGTCTTTGAGGAAGGGGAAAGAAATCAAAGTGTCAGTATTACCATCTTGGATGATGCCATTGAAGAGCAAGCTGAATCCTTCCGTTTAACACTGTCTAACCCTGCAAATGGCGCTTTGTTAGGTTCAATTAATCGTTTGACGGTGACGGTGACTATTGATGATAATGACGCTCCAACCGGAGGAGGCTCTGGTGGTGGAACTGGCGGCTCTGGAACAGGAGGCTCAGGAACGGGCGGGACGGGAAGCACTACTCCAGAAGAAGAGGTGGAGTTTGTTGCGGCAGGTAGCTTGTTTTATTTATTCTCTATGTTATGTGCCTTTGCTTGGTTACGAAAAAGATAGCAATTTTTTAATTAAACTAAAAAAGGCATGAAAAATGCCTTTTTTTATGCCCAAAATTTAATTTTGTCTATACTCTAAGCAAATCATTGTTGTTTGAGCGGCTGTATCCACTTAAACAACTCTATTATGAGGTAAATAACCATGGCACTAAGATTTCCAGATGACCCACTTTATCAATTAATTCGAGATGAAAAAGTTAAAGGCTTTAACTCTCAAAGAGAAGCCATTGAGACTATTGATTTTCATGATTGTGATTTTCGTGGATTAGATTTAAGAGGATTAAATGCAAAAGGCATTAATTTTTCAGGTTGCTATTTTCGAGCCGCAGATTTGAGAGGTATCGATTTTTCTCAATCCAATATGGATGGAGTCAGTATTGCTTCAGCTCAAGTTTCAGGTTGTTACTTTCCCAAAAATATTGATGCCAGTGAAATAATACTTTCGGTTGATAAAGGTGCTAGGATGAGAGTTCGTTAAAAATAGAGCTAGGTTCTTTATTATGATGCTAAGATATTTTTTGGTGTTTAGTTTATGATGTTCATAATCTTTTCGATTAAATGAATAACAATAATCAAACATCAAAAAGGATCTTATTTTGCAATTTTTTAACGACTTACTTATCTGGCTTGATCAATTCTTAGGATCCGCTATCTATTTTGTTCCCTTATTGATTGGTACGGGAATATTCTTTACATTTTATCTTGGTTTTCCTCAAATTAAATATTTTGCTCACGCAACTCGTATTTTAAGAGGTAAATACACCTCCGATGATGCTCCAGGTGATACAACCCATTTTCAAGCTTTAACAACTGCTCTCGCAGGTACTGTCGGCACCGGCAACATTGGTGGTGTTGCATTAGCCATATTTTTAGGTGGGCCTGCGGCTCTGTTTTGGATGTGGGTGACTGCCTTTTTTGGTATGACCAGTAAATTTGTTGAAGTCACTTTATCTCATAAATACAGAGAAAAAACAGCTGATGGTAGCTATTCAGGTGGACCAATGTATTTCATGGAGAAAAAACTTAAATTAAAGTGGTTGGCCATTTTATTTGCTATTGCTACGGTGATTTGTTCATTTGGTATTGGAAATATGCCACAAATTAATAGCATTGCTGTGGGGATGAATGAAAGTTTTGGAATTCAACATTGGATAAGCGGGCTTGTTCTAGCTTGTTTTCTAGCTTTTGTGATTATTGGCGGAATTAAACGTATTGCACATGTGGCTGAAAAAATTGTACCCACAATGGCTATCATCTATTTACTGGGTGCTTTAAGTGTCATTTGTATGCATCTTGATAATGTTATTCCATCTTTTCTTTCAATCTTTGAATATGCCTTTACTGGTAGTGCGGCTGTTGGTGGTTTTTTAGGGGCTAGTTTTGCATTTGCAATGCAAAGAGGAGTGAACAGAGGTCTGTTTTCAAACGAAGCAGGTCAAGGTTCAGCTGCCATTGCTCATGCGAGTGCAAAAGGTACAGAACCTGTTTCAGAAGGTATGGTTTCAATACTTGAGCCATTTATAGATACGATTATTATTTGTACCATCACTGGTTTAGTTATTTTATCTTCTGGCGTGTGGTCTCAAAAACAACAAAACAATTTTGATTACGCTGATATGAAATATGTTGTTGGTAACTTCTCAGATGAAAATAAAGAGGATAGGAATAAACTATTTCATTTTTTAGATCCTTCGTCAGATAAAAAAGATGAAGTTGCTTTGTTTAGTGGCACGCTTAATGTGGTTGATGGTCAGCATCACAATTCAGAGATTACTTTGATAGCTGCCCGTTCTATTGCTGAAAATATTCAATACAAAATCGATGAACAATTATTTACAGGTCAGTTGAATATTAAAGATGGCCGCCTTTTTTCGACTGAAGAATTTGAAGTCCCGGATAATTTAGTTATTTCTGGTAAGTCTTTAATTCATTCAGTAAAACTTACCATGTCTGCATTTAAACAAGGTTTTTTAGGTGATTATGGGCAATATATAGTATCCATAGGATTATTACTATTTGCCTTTAGTACCGCTATTGCTTGGTCGTATTATGGCGATAGAGCGATTACTTATATGTTAGGCGAAAAGTTTGTGATGCCGTATCGAGTTGTTTATGTTGCGGCATTTTTTCTTGCCGCAGTTGTGGATACGCAGATTATTTGGAAGTTATCAGCGGTGGCTGCCGCGTTAATGACTATACCTAATTTGGTAGGGTTGTTACTTCTTCATAAAGATATGAAACAAACAGTGACTTCTTATTGGAAGCATTTTAAAGAGAAACCTGTTGATTAGAAATTAAAGGTAGTTTTATTATTTGTTTAATAAATTATGTTTCGTGCCGTAGAGTTATTAATGTAAGTTATATTTTTTAGTTAAGCTTAGAAATCTATAATTAAGGAATTATTGATGAATATAGAAAAATCAAAACTTACACTATCAGTGATTATGCTGCTTTTAGGGACATTATTTGGTTCTGGTAGTATATGGAGTTGGCAAAACTCTCAAACTGAATTGGTTAGACTTCAGATGGAAAGAACTAAAGCGTCTCTAGAGTTACGAGACAAAAAATATGAACTACTTATTGATTTCGCTTCATATAATTCTGACTATAATAAAAGAAGGGATAACTAGTCAGCACTTAAAAACAACCCAACCTATTGATATTAAAGAATAAACCCACTTATCCGCTCGAACATTTCGACTGG
>Ga0256845_1000625_pt1 | contig 32435 bp, 23 predicted proteins | sample RiftiametaG_FD_189101 | JGI IMG/M metagenome (GOLD analysis project Ga0256845, IMG submission 189101) | Tube worm associated microbial communities from hydrothermal vent at the East Pacific Rise, Pacific Ocean - Riftia | ecosystem: Host-associated > Annelida > Integument > Unclassified ...
TTCAGGTTCGGGTTCGACTTCAGGCTCGGGTTCGACTTCAGGCTCAGGCTCGGGCTCGGGTTCGGGCTCGGGCTCGGGCTCGACTTCAGGGACAGCTTCGGTGGTGTTTGGATCGGCATCCGGGGCCTCGGAGACCCCGGCCTCTGGAGCGGCGCTGGCCCGGGTGTCGTCTGTGTCGGGCTCGAACCAGCCGAAGATCACGCCCATGGCAAACACACCGAAGGCCACGGCGACGCCGACCATGATCAAGGGCAAGAGCAGGCCCCTGAGCTTCGAGCGTTCGCCAGCGGCGGGCACGGCCGGGTAGGCGTGCGACAGGGGGCGCTCCGCATCGGTCTGGGGGACCGCTGCATTGCTGCCGGTGTGTGGCGCGTGGGCACCCGTGTCGTCGACGAAGGCGGTCTGGTTGGTCTGGTCGCCCAGACGCTGGAACTGGGCGCTGTCGAGCTGCGGCCCCCGGCTCGTCGCGTTGTCCGTGCCCCACCCCGACCCCGCGGATCCCCCGTAACCCTGGCCCTGCTCCCACTGTGGCCCCCAGATCGCCGATTGGTGCAGGACGACGGTGCCGTCCAACTTCGGAGCGGGGGCGGGGGCAGCGAGGCCCGTGCGCGGCGCGTCGGCACCCACGACCCAGCGAACGAGCTCCTCGAGCTCCATGCTGGCGTCGCGGTAGCCGGGCCAACGTCGGAGTCGGCCGAGGGCGACACGTGCGCTGCTCAGACGGTCGTCGACACGCGAGGCGAGCAGGCCCCAGCGCAGCTGGTCGAGCTCGATGGGGACAGAGCTCGGGTCGATGTTCAGGGGCGGGTAGGTGCCCTCGAGGATCATGCCGTAGAGCTCGCCCTCGTCCACGGCCGAGCCCCGAAACTTCTGCCCGTCCAGGAGCTCGTGCATGATCGCGCCGACGGCGAAGAGATCGATAGTCGGGGCTCGGGATTTCCCCCGTAGCTGCTCGGGGGGCATGTACCGGAGCTTGCCCTTGACGTACTGGCCGCTCGTGTCGTCACCCGCGATCCGGGCGACGCCGAAGTCCATGAGCTTGACCTCGCCGGACACGGATAGCATCACGTTTTGGGGCGAGATGTCCCGGTGCACGATGGTCGCATCGCTGCCGTCGTGGGTCAGCTCGTGGGCGTAGCGAAGTGCACGCAGGACCTCGCCGGTGATGAACGCGATGAGCTCGTCCGAGAGCCGCTGGCCGTGGCCACGCAGGCGTTCGGTGAGCTCCGCGAGGTCACAGCCGTCGACCCACTCCATGGCCATGTAGGGCACGCCTCGATCTTCACCGGCGTCGAACACCTGGACGATGTTGGAGTTGGTGAGGAGCATGGAGAGACGGGCCTCGTCCATGAACATCTCCCGGTACTCGGGCTTGTCGACGTGGTGAGCCGCGAGCAACTTGACGGCCACGCTCTTGGCCGCGCCGCTGGCCGATAGGCGTCGGCCCATCCAGACCTCGGCCATGCCACCCGCGCCGAGCTTCGAGAGCAGCTCGTATGGCCCAACACCCCTCACGCCGTGATTTCACGTCATAAGGGGGCTGGGTGTCAATCACTCTGAGAGGCTTCCGAGTGGTGTGCAAAATCGCGCGCGGTCGCGGTCGCTCGGGCGTGGTGCGCTCAGTTCACATTGGGCGAAGGACCACCTCGTTCGGTGCTCGACCTGCGGGAAGGTTGACTGGGCTCGGTGACCGGTCTACCCGAGGAGGGTACTGTGTTGTTCGAGGTTGCAGCGATCGGCGCGGGGGTCCTGGGCATGGTCTCGTTCCTGCTGGTGGCGTGGTCGCTGTGGCGGCGAGAGCGGGATCCTGCGCAGACGCCGGACGCCGGCGGGGCCGACCTCGGAGTGACCCCGGGTCCCGGAGTGACCGGCCCCGGAGTGAGCCCGGGTCACGCGGCCGCGACGACCCCAGCGCGGGAGGTCCCGATCGACCCGACGCTCGAGTTGCACATGGACATGGAGGCCACGGCCTTCATAGCGAGAGTGGGCGGGGAAGGCGGGGGACTCGGGGTCCATGGCGATTCCCGTCCCGGCACCTCGCCCGGTCCCGGCACCCGAGAGACTGCATTTCTGAGTATGGAGGCGGTCGTCGGCCGACCGACGACGCAGGCGCCCGCCCTCGAGACCTCGGTTCTGATGGCCCCGGTCGACACGGCCACGGTCGTCTTGCCACAGCTCGAGCGCAGGTCGGAGGTCGGCGCTGCACCTCGAGAGCCGGAGGCCCCGGACATGGGGTACGAGCCGCCGGAACCTCCGATGTTGGCGAGCGCGCCCGACTCCGGGGTGGTGGCGCGGCGCTCCCTCGTGCCGGGTCTGCGGGCCCAGGCTGGATCGTCTGCGCCTCCCTCCGCGGTGGTGGGCGGCGGGCTCATGGGCGGCAGGCCGATTTCGACACCGATTTCGACACCGATTTCGACACCGGCTTCGACATCGGGATTCTCCATGTTCCAGCGGGGAACAGACGAGGTCGATGACTCGGAGTTCACCGACCTCGAGGGGGAGTTCGGCGATGAGCCGAGCGAAGACCAGGACCTCGGGGGCCTGTCTGGGGATGGGGAGCTCGATGTTGGGGACGAGTTCGAGGAGGACGACGAGTTCGAGGAGGACGACGAGTTCGAGGAGGACGACGAGTTCGAGGAGGACGACGAGTTCGAGGGGGACGACGAGTCCGGGAGCTCGGGGGGGCGCAATCCCTTTCTCGCTCCAGAGACGGCCTTGGTGCATCAGGCCGAACTCCTCGATATCATCAAGAAGGCACGCGGAGATGCCTGAGTGACGATCCTCGAAGACGACCCCACACTCGCCGAGTTCCACGCGGCCTACGTCCACGACCTCAGCGACACCTTGGCGGCCATCGACCCGTGGTGGCGGGCGCTCGGGGAGAGGCTCGGGCGAGACACCCTACGCCTGCGCTGGCCCTGTGGTCGCGCCAGCCACCCGCGGGTGCAGGCGGTCTACCGGACACACTTCGCGAACTTCGAGCGCCTGCTCGCGGCCCGCCGCGGTGCGCCGGTCGCCCAGCGTCGGTTCAGCGACGACGCGGCCTGGGGAGAGGAGGCCGAGCCCGAGCCGGCCCTGCTCCTGTCTCCGGCCCCGCACCGACTGCTCGTGGATCTGCTCCAGGTCGAGGCTCCCGAGCTCTACCTGGTCATGATCGAGATGCTGCTCTCGCCCCGGGTCGAGCTCCCGGATCCGACCCCGACCCTCGACGGCCTGGCGGCCGTGGCCGCAAGGGTTCAATGGCGGGAAGACTGGCGCGTGGAGTCCCTGTGCATCGAGACCCGACACGGACTCGAGCGCGGCATCGAGCGCCTGTTGAAGGCCCCCGACGACCTGCGCCCGGAGCCCATGCCCAGCGTGACCCAGGCCGCTCGGCCCGAGCTGCTCGAGATGGCCCACGCCGCCTACCGCCGAGCCCTCGAGGGGGCGCTCATCGCCGCCGAGCGCTGGTGGTCGGCGCTCTTGTTCGCCGCCGAAGAGCGGGGCGCCGAGGCCGAGGAGGCCGAGGCCGACTGCTACATCCGCCACCCCTTCGGCCCGGTCTCCCATCCCCGGGTCACGGGGGTCATCCAGGCCTACTGGATCCTGTGTGATGCCTGCAACGGCTCGCTGCGCGCGGCCGAGCGGGTCGCACCCGAGCAGTTCTTGCTCGCCTGGCTCATGAACGGGCGCCACGAGAGCTGGGTGGAGGTGCTGACCGCCATGCCCTACTGGCCGATCGGGATGGACGCGCGGGGAAGTTGGCTGTGATGAGTGGACATCTTGCGATCCTCGACAACCGAACGCCCTTCGCGGCCCTGCACATGCCCATGCCCGACGGCGAGGGGGGCGAGCTGGTCTTGGTCGTGCTCAAGGCGAGCTTTGAATTTTCGGCGGCCGGGGTGCTCGGGCTGGCCGCAGAGCAGACTCCTGTGCGCATGGCCGACGAGACCCGAAGGCCCGACTGGCGACCCGAGGAGGCGCTCCCCGGGCCGTGGCGGGACCACGATCTCGCGCTCTTCAAGCCGGAGGTCGATGTGCTCGTCGACGGTCTGGCGCACGTCCCTTTTGGGGAGCAGGCGAGTGAGATCCCCGTGTCGCTGCGAGTGGGCGATGTGCTCTCCAAGACTGTCTTGGTCACCGGTGACCGACGCTGGGATCCGCGGGGCGGGCGGAACCACGGCGAGCAGCAAAGCTGGGAGCCGGGCCGTCCGGAGTCCTTCTCCACCCTCCCTCTGTGTTGGGAGCGGGCCTACGGAGGAACCCGCTCACGGGTGAACGAGGCCGGTGAGGTCGAGGTCGAGTTCGAGACCCGCAACCCGGTGGGGCTCGGCCACGGGCGCAGCCTGGGTGCGCCCGTGGTCGGTGATCCGGCCCGGCCCGAGCTGCCCAACCTCGAGTATCCCGAGCAGCGGCTGCGCTCGCCGGGTGCAGACGTGGCCCCCGCCGGCTTCGGTCCGGTGGGTCGAGGTTGGAGCCCTCGCCTCGAGCTCGCAGGGACCTTCGATCTCGACTGGAAAGATCGGCGTTGGCCGCTGCGGCCCCGCGACTACGACCCTCACCACGAGCAGTCGGCCCCGGCCGACCAACGGATCCAGCGCTACCGTGGGGGGGAGGAGGTCGAGCTGCGCAACATGAGCCCGGCAGGGATCTGGCTGTTTCGTCTGCCCCACTTCGACGTGCCCCTGCGCTGCTTCTACCCGGATCGCCGCGCTGCCCCGCTCTCGGTCGAGGCCATGGCGGTCGACACGATCGAGATCGAACCCGAGACCCGCCGGATCACGCTCACGGCTCGGGCGAGGATCCCGGTCGACACCCGCCGCTCTCCGCTGCGCGACATCGTGCTGGGTCACCCCACGCCCGGCTGGATCCGAGCTCGGCAGACCCGGCGCCGCTACCTGGACTTTCACGGGACGGGGGGCACGGATATGCGCCCCTGCTACTGGTCATGAGCTTAGCTTTAGAACTGTTGGGTACGGGCGCGGTGACGCCGGTGGGGTTGGACGCCGAGCAGAGCTGCGCGGCGATCCGCGCCAAGCTCAAGCGCTACACCGTGCTCGAGGAGCCGATCTTGGCGGATGAAGACCCGCGCATCGGCGCGCGGATCCGTGTCAGCCCGAGCTTGCGCCGGGGCGACGAACAGTGGCTGTTGAACCTCGGGGCGCGGGCGCTCGCGGCCTGCTGCGACCAGCCCAAGTTCAAGCCCGAGCGCACAGCCTTGTTTCTGTTGGTTCCAGAGGCACACCGGGGACATCCCCTGTCGGCCATGGACGACGCGTCGATTCTGAGTGCGCTGGCGGGTCGGGTGGAGCTCGGCTTTGCGCCCTCTTCGCGCGTGTTTCGGGGTGGGGCGGCGGCGCTCTTCGAGGCCCTCGCCGAGGCCCGAACCCTGATCCGTTCTCGGGCGGTGACCCGCTGTGTGATCGGGGGCGCCGACTCCCTGCTGCGCGCTGCGGACATCGACAGGCTCGACGCGGTTGGGCGACTGCATCGCTCGGAGGCTCCCCAGGGTCTGGTCCCGGGCGAGGCGGCAGCCTTCGTCCTCCTCGGCCCGAAGATGCGGGTCCGCCCCGATCCCAAGGTCGATCCCAACGCGGATCCCAATGCGGATCCCAAGCCCGGCCCGGCGAAGCGGCCCCGCCCGAAGCTGGCGATTCGCGGCGTGGGCTTGGGCCATGAACGGGAGACCGTGCTCGCGGGCGGGCGGTCCATGGGCGACGGCTTCGTCCGGGCCTTCAAGTCGGCGACCCGCGACGCCAACCTCCCCGAGCCCGACATCGACTTCGTGGCCAGCAATTTCAACGGCGAGGGTTACGATGCCCTCGAGAGCGCCCATGCCCACTCTCGCTGTTACCGGACCCGGCGTGAGCGCCTGCCCCAGCTGTGGCCGGCCGTGTCGACGGGAGACGCCGGGGTTGCGGGCGGGGTGCTCGCACTGATCGCCGCCGCCTTTGCCATCAGCCGTGGCTATGCCCCCGGAGGGGTCGACGGCGCCGGGGGCAAGGTCGCCGCGATCGAGGCGCGCTCGGAGGGTTCACTCCGAGGTGTGGCGATCCTGCGTTAGGAGCAGCCCCGGACCCATCGCTGGACGGTCAGGCCCTGTCCCCAGACTCTCGGCTTTGTTCATCGTTTCGCTCAGCGGACGACCGCCATGAGCTCGGCCCGGACCGGGTCCAGGCGGCTGACGAACAGGGGCAGGCTCCACACGCGGCCCTCGCTCGGCTCGAGCTGGCGAAGCAGGGGTGCGCCCTCGAGGGTCTGGGGTTCAGCCACGCGCGAGTCGGCGTGCAGGAGCAGGCGGAGGTCGTCGAGGTCGAGAGGGGCGAGCGCGAAGTTGGGCTGGGCCTGGATCCCGGCCCAGGCCTGGCGCATCTGGGCCTCGACCTCCGGAGGTTGGAGGTCGTAGCAGAGCCCGACGTCGTTGAACTTGATGCGACACCCGGCGATCAGGGGGTCGACATCCCCAGCGCTGAGCCCTTGGTGGATCTCACTGACGAACTCGAAGATGTCGGTCTGGGTGCGGCGTCCAGCCAGGATCCGCGGTGCGTCTTGCCAGTACCAGCGCCCCCAGGGGTGGGCCGCCTTGCCGCTGGCCTCGAGGACCAGGGGGAGGACCGGAGGGACGCCCTCGGGGATCGTGAGGGCGACCGACAAAAACGCGTTGTCGACCTCGGGGGCGACGCCGAGCTCACCGATGCACAGGGAGGCCTCGAACTTGGGGGCGTCCCCCAAGCTGGTGATCTCGGCGCGCAGCAAGTTGTCGCCGTCGACCATCCACTCGCTCATGGGCGCGACCGCTGACCAGGGCTGGCGCGCGTCGCCAGACAGGACAGGGGCACCGTTGAGGTGAAGTCGGGCGCCGCAGTCACGGGCCTCGACGCGGATATAAAACGCTTGTTTGGCCATGTCGGCGGGTCGCGGAGGGGAGAGGGGGGAGAGGAGGGGGCTGGCATCGTCAGCGGGCTCCTAGCCGGGTATGAGCCCGCTAGGCGCTGGCCTTGGGCTCGAAGAAGTTGTCGTTGTAGAGCTCGCTGCCCTCGATGAGGGTGTACTTGAGCGAGCCGGACACACCCCAGATCTTGGACTGGACGTCGCCCTTGACCTCGAGTCCGCTCCAGTCGAGCTTGATGTTGAGGGCGAAGGGATCGTCGTCGAAAATCTTGAACTCGGCGCCGGCGGTGATCGATGCGTTGGCCTCGCCCTTGACGTAGAGCCAGCGATCACCCAACTGACCAGTGAGGGAGATGACTCCCTCGATCTTGCCGCTGATGCCGACGGTGAGGCCTGCGGCCTTGTCCGGGTCGGCCTCGCTGCTGATCGAGAAGGGGACCTCCCCGGTGATCGTGCCCTCTGCGAGCAGGGTGACCTCGTACCAGTGACTCTCGAAGGCCTGGACCCCGAACTTCACGCCGATCGTCGCCTTGATGAGGGTCAAGGCGGCCTCGACCTTCCAGAACTTGTAGACCCGCTGGTCTTTCCACTCCTTCGCGCCCCACTGGATCGAGAGAGACCCCGAGAGAAACTCGATCTCACACACGGGTTTGAAGCCGACCGTGAGCCCGTCGATGCCGTCCATCACCGAGGTGATGGCGCTGCGGACTTTGAGTATGCGATCGATGATCGCGCCGACCTTGAGCTTGGCCGACAGGTCCTCCCCGTCGCGGGTAAAGGTGAAGCTCTTGAGGGCCTCCGTAGCCACGGCGGTGGGCACGTTGGCCCCCTGGTAGATGGTCTCGGCTTTCTTGTCCTCGAGGTTGAAGAGGGGGCCCTCCTTGTTCTCTTTGGCGATCCCGGGGGGGAGCTCGAAGGTGAGCTTGTGGATGGCGTTGGAGAACACCTCGACCTTGCGCGAGAGCTTGCGAAAGCCCGGGCTCTGGTCCGCCAGGACGCCGCAAGACGCAACTTCGAGTCGGTAGGTGCGGGTGCCCGCGGGCGGAAACCAAAAGAACTCGATGACCCCGGCGAGGCTCAGCCAGTTGATCTCCCGCATGTCCAAGAGCTTGCTCTGGACCGGGAGCTCGACCGCGAGCTCCCCCTCTTTTTTGACCGCCGCCGCCTCGGGGTCGCTGCAGTCGGTGAGCACGATCAGGGGGTGGGTCTTGCTGCATCCGTAGCCCGGCCCGCCGGCGATCACGACGTTGATCTTGTCGGCACCGAGGCTGGTGTAGCCGGCGGTGACCTGGATGCTGGTCGTGATCCCCGGCCCCTTTTTGAGGTTGTCCTGGTGCTGGCCGTCGTAGCTGAACTTCCAGTCTTTGCCCTTGCGCTTGCCGTCACCGTGACCGCACTTGACGGTGATGGTCTCGAAGTCGCAGGGCGGGACCTCTGTGGGCACGGAGTCGCCCGGGCCCGTGGCCTCGAGGACCTTGACCTCGGCCGCCTGGGCGGCGGCACCCGGGGCGGGCGCCGGCGTGGCCGGGTTGGCGTGGCCCGAGACCGCCGCCGCGTCGATGCTCGAGGGCGGGTGAGAGGCGCTGTTTTGGCCCATCATGTCGCCGTGGCGGGCGACCCCTCGGCCCTCCACCGATACGGTCATGGACCAGGCCATGAAGAAGCCCTTGCCCTTGATGACGCCGGTGACCACGCTGCCGCCCGCGGTCCCGCCCTCGTCGCCGATGCTGGTCGAGGTCTCGGAGTAGTCCTCGAGCGCGGTCGGTTCACCGTCGATGCGCACGGTCTTGCTGCCCTTGATGAGGTCGGCGGCGTAGCAGACGTTGGTGTAGGGGACGGGGACCCCGGGCGGGGTCAGGCAGACGTCGATCGGCGCGACGCTGAGGCCACCGCTTCCGCGGTGCCAAAATCCCATCTTCTCGGCGTAAACGGTCAGTGCCATGGTTGGGGAGCTCGGTTGCTGGTGAGGAGGGGGAGGCCGCTCTGGCAGTCGAGGGGCGTGTCGGAGCTGTCGATCGCGCGTTGGACCTGCGCGAGTTGGACGAGCTGGGCCTTGGCGCTGGCCCGGCGGGTGTCGATGACGTGGACGCCCGCGCTGCGCATGGCGAGCTCGATGGCGAGCGGATGTCGGACCCGGCTGGACAGGGTTCGCAGCCCCCACAGGAGCCGGTCGGCGTCCAGGGGCTCGCCGCCGAGGTAACGCTGGGGCTCGCCCTCGTCGCCCGGCTCGGCCTGGTCGGCCTGGTTGCGCATAGAAGGGGCGCGCTGCTTCCACCAGCGGCGCACGGCCTCCGGGTCGGGCAGGCGCAGCTTGAGGGTCTCGCTGGGGATGAGGTCGGCGTCGAGGTCGTCCTGGTCCAAGGGGGGGAGGCCCTCGTCCGGGTCGAGGCCGTAGGCCCCCTGGGCGCCTTCGTCGAGCCAAAAACTGCGCTCGCGGATGGGCAGCCCGGCGACCGTGCACACGAGCTCGGCGGCGAGCCGGGCGAGGCTGGGGTGGTCGAGGAGGGTGCAGGCGATGTCGACGGCCTCGACTCGACCGGTGAGCGCCCCGGCCCACAGGCGAGCGGGGGAGGGGGCCCGGGTCAGGGCCTCGAGGATCCGGCCGTGGGCCCGACTGTCGCCGAGCATGGCCACCCAGGTCAGGGCCCGATCATGGAGCGCGAGCATGTCCTTGGGCAGGTTGTCCGGGTTGCCCAGGGCGAGGCCACAGGCGGCTTGCCACGACCCGGGCAGGCCCCGGATCAGGGCGCTCTCGATGGCCACCGCCCGGAGCTCCAGATCGTCGGCGTCCATGCACGGGATCAGGCGCTTGAGGGCCGCAGACGAGCCCGTGCGTCGGGCGAGCAGGGCCGCGGCGCGCCGAACCTCGGGGTCCCCGTCGTCGAGCCAGGTCGCGAGTTTGCGCTTGGGATCGTAGTGGCGGGGCGCCAGAGCCTGGAGGCGCGCGGCCAAGCCGGGGCCCTGGAGGGCCTGGAGGTCGCGCGCCAGCATCCGTCCGATGCCCTTGCGATTGGCGATTTGAAAGGCCCGGGTGATGCCCCAGCGACCGGCCTCACCCGCGCTGTCGAGGCGCGCCATGACCCGCTCGCGCAGGTCGAGCTGCGGCCCGGAGAGGATCGAGAGCGCGGCTGCGGCCGTGCGGTAGCGGTCCTCGTCGGGCCTGTCGAGGACCGGCAACAGGAGGGCGTTCGAGACCGCCGGTCCGCCGACCACGAGGCCGCCGATGTGGGCCTCGAGGCGCTCCTCCGGGCCCTCGTAGATCTCCTGGAGGTCGTACTGGGGCGAGTCGAGGCTCCGATCCCAGGCCTCGAACAGGAACTCGGCCTCTTGGAGGTGGGTGCGTTGGACGTCCCAGAGTAGCGCGGTCACAGCGGTCCTTGGGGCTCGAGGGACGCGGGGATCAGTTGATCTCCACCGAGCCACCCTTGACTCGGTTGACACCCCGAGAGCGGGACTCGAGGTAGGTGCCACGGATGACGACGCGGCCGTTGCGACGCAGGGTGATGCTGGCTTTTCCACACCGCAGGACGACCTCGTCCCTGCCCTCGAGCTGGAGCCGCTGGGGGGTCGGTTGGCCATCGACCCCATCGACCCCATCGAGCCCATCGATCATGACGCTGGTCTCGGGCTCTGAAGTCTCGACGCAGGGGAGGGGCTGGATCAGTCCGACGATGATGGGCGCGTCGTCACGTCCGTCTTCGAAACACAGGAGCACGCCTCGGCCATCGCGGACCGCTGCGGTGATCGCCTCGGCGTCGAGAGCACAGATGCTGCGGGCGGGCAGCGGTCCGTGGGGGTTGCCCTCGTAATCGACGTGAACGGGCTCTCCCACCGTCCATTCGACGATTCTGCCGAGTCGCGTATGCGGGGCCGGCTCAGCGCTGGGGTTGAGCTCGAGCACCGTCACCTTGTTGTCATTCGAGTTGTCCACGTCGAACATCGAGTCTACCAGCGCCGGACTCGAGGGGGAAGGCGCCAGGGCACACACAAGTTGTCATGGAGAGCGTCGCGTTGGGGTATCGTGCGCCCCGGTTTGGTCGACACACGATCGCGGCGGGTCGTACGCCCGGCGCTCGAGTCCAAAAGATCGGGTCCATCGCAATGAGCATCTCCCTCCCTCCCGTGAACTATCAGCTGACCTTTTCCGAGGATGTCGGCGCGCCTTGGATGTTGACCCAGTTTTGGCTTGGAGAGGCGATCAACGAGTCCTACAGGGCGATCGTCGACGCCGAGACAGAGAGCGACAGCGCCGACACGGACTCCCTTTTGGGCGCCGACGTGGTGGTCTTGGTCAGCCGTGAAGGGGCCGCCAGCCGGAGCCTCTGTGGGGTCGTCGCGCGGGTCGAGTACATCGGCGTGGTCGACCACCGCCTGATCGTGCGGTTTGAAATTATCCCGGCCTTCGAGTTGGCGCGGCAGCGCACGGACTCGAGGATTTTTCAGCACACCTCGGTGCAGAAGGTGATCGGGGAGGTGCTCGACCTGGCGCTCGCCGATTACGGGCGCAGCTTTGATCTTGCGGACGTCAAACGCGGAGACAAGCCTCGCGACTACTGCACCCAGTACAGAGAGTCGGACTTCGACTACGTCTCGCGCCTGCTCGAGGAGGAGGGGGTGTCCTACGAGTTCATCCACGACGCGGACGCGGGCCTGGAGGTCTTGACCTTCCGCGACGCCAACGAGCAGTACGCGATGCTCGAGAACCTCGACGGGACACCGGAGGTGCCGGTGGTCGAGCGCAACCCGGGGACCGTCGACGTCGAGTCGATCCAGACCCTCGAGTGGGGGCGGGAGCTGGTCACCACGGCTACGCTGCGCCGGGACTTCGATTGGATGACCCCTCGCAACTTGTTGACCGAGTCGGGCAGCGGATCGGACGAGCGCGGGCGTGAGCGCCGGGCCTACGTCCAGGGCGATCGGCGCTACATCATGGACGACATCGCCAAGCGGGTCGTCGACCTGCGCGAGGTCAAAGCCGTGCCCGGGAAGGAGCTGCGCGGGAGCAGCAACGCCACGGCCATGCGCGCCGGGCTGCGCTTCGAGCTGTCCAACGCCGAGCGCCCGGATCTCGACGGGGAGTATCTGATCACTCGGGTGCGGCACAGCGGGGCGGTTTCAGCGATCACCCGCGGAGGGGGAGCGGGAGGACGAGGAGACGAGGGCGGGGGTGAGGCCTACAGCAACGAGTTCGAGGCTATCCCCGTGGCCACGCCCATGCGCCCGGCGGCAGACACCCCCAAGCCCCGGGTCCACGGGCCCCAGACGGCGATCGTGGTCGGTCCCGAGGGCGAAGAAATTCACACCGACGAGCACGCCCGGGTTCAGGTCCAGTTTCATTGGGAGGAGAAGCCCAGCTACGGAGCCAACGCCTCGTGTTGGATGCGCGTGCGCCAGAGCTGGGCGGGCCTGGGATGGGGAACCCAGTTCATCCCGCGCGTGGGTATGGAGGTCGTGGTCGAGTTCCTCGAGGGCAACCCGGACCGGCCCATGGTCACCGGTTGCGTCTACAACGGCGAGTACCCGCCGCCCTTCTCGGTGCCTGAAAACAAGACCCAGACCGGCTGGCGCACCAACTCTTCGCCCGGGGGCGAGGGCTTCAACGAGCTGCGCTTCGAAGACGCCAAGGGGGAAGAGGAGATCTTCATGCACGGCGAGAAGGACTGGGTCGTGAAGATCGAGAACGACCACCGCGAGAACATCGGCAACGACGAGTACTTCACGATCGGGAACAACCAGACCGGCGAGGTCTGCAACGACCAGACCATCAGCGTGGGCAACGATCGCAGCGAGAGCATCGCCAACAACGTGACCGAGACCGTGGGCGAGGTCCGTACGGTAACCTCGGGCAACAATATGAACTTCACCTCCAAGGCCGAGATCTCGATCGATGCAGCCGACAAGATCACCCTGTCGTGTGGGGCGGCGTCCCTGACCATGGAGAGCAACGGCAATATCCTGCTCAAGGGAGCCACCTTGACGATCAAGGGCTCCGGGCCCGTGGCGATCGTGGGCAACCCGGTGTCGACCAACTAGTTTGGATGGGGGATTGGGTTTGGGCCTACAGCCCAGCCCGACCGGATCAGGATCGGGATCGGATTTGGGTGCGGGCGATGTCGAGCAGCTCTTCGATCACCCACCGTCGGCCCGCTGGCGTGCCCAGATAAAAGTGCCCACCCTCGCATTGAGCGCTGGTGAAGGCCCCGGTGGTGTGTGCGGACCAGGCCTCCAGCTGCGGGCGAGTCACATGTGGGTCGTCCCTGCCGCCGAGCGCATACAGGGGCAGAGACAGGGCAGGGCGCGGGCTGTAGCTGTAGGTCTCGTTGACCTCGAGGTCGGCTCGGAGCACGGGCAGAGTCAGGGCCAAGAGCTCGGGCTCGGCGAGGATCTGCGGTGGGATGCCGCCGTAGATGCGCTGGACCTCGTCGATGAAGGCCTGGTCGGGGAGGGTGTGCAGGGCCAGGGTGCGGGCGTGGGGAGCGGGGGCGCTGCGTCCCGAGACCACGAGGGCGGCGGGCAGGGGGGACCCTTTCGCCTGCAGGGCGGCGACGACTTCGAAGCCGATCAGCGCGCCGAGGCTGTGTCCGAACACGATCACGCCGGCGGGCCTACCCGAGGACGGCTGGCTGGCCTCGATCAGCGGGGCCAGGGCCTGAGCGAGGGGCTCGACGATGTCGGCCATTCGGGTCGCGGGGGCCTCGCGCATACGGGCCTCTCGCCCCGCCAGGCGGACCGCGAGCAGCTCGACATCGTCGGGCAGGGCGTCGAGCCAGGGCCGAAAATTCGAGGGATTCCCGCCCGCGTGGTGCAGGCACAGGAGCTTGATGGGGGCGCTGGGTCTGGGCCGCGGGCGGGCGAGCCAGAAGTCGGTCAGCTCGGTCAGCTCGGTCGGCTCGGGTCGGTCTCGGTTGTGCACGGCGGGTCCTGGCTCATGTCCAGCAGGACCTTGAGTACACCAGGGCTGGCGGCGCGGGCCAAGGCCTGTTCGCCCTGGCTCAGGGGAAAGCGCGCGGCGATCAGAGGGCGCGGATCGACGGCGCCGCTGGCCAGCGCGGCGAGTGCCGCCCGCATGTCGCCGCAGCGCGACCCGATCAACCGCAGCTCGTGGACGACCACGGCCGAGAGGTCGATGGCGACCGGGCCAGCGAGCGTGGTCTTGAGGATCACGCTCGCGCGGGGACGGGCGAGCCACAGTGCCCTGGCGACCCCGCTGGCGCTGCCGGTGGCCTCGACCACCGCGGCCGCGCTGGCTCGCCAGGTTGGATCCGCGGCGACCTGGGACTCGAGCGTGGCCTCGATATTGGGGTGGGCGGCGACCGTGTCGAGCTTGGCCTGGTGGCGACCGACGAGGCGGACCTGTCGCTGGGAACCGGCGAGCGCGAGGGCGATGAGCAGGCCGAGCTTGCCGTCTCCGAGCACCGTGACCTCGCTCGCCTCGGGTGGGATCGCGTCGAGCACATGCAAGGACGCGGCGAGCGGCTCGGCGAACACGGCCTGCTCGTCGCTGAGTTCGTCGGGGACGGGGATCAGGGCCGTCCGCGGGAGGACCAGCTGATCTGCGAACGCACCCTGGGCCCCGCGGATCCCGATCACCCGTCGCGCTGCACAGTGGTGGCCGTCGCCGCTCGTGCAGGCCGTGCAGCGCCCACAGCTCAGGTTGATGTCCGCGACCACGCGCTGGCCCGGGACCAGGGGATCTGCGGAGTCGACCCGGCCCACGAACTCGTGCCCCAAGATGCCCGAGAACTCGGCGTATCCGCGGAGGATCTGAAGGTCGGTCGCGCAGACGCCAGCGAGGCGCACGTGAATGAGCGCCTCGCTGGCGGTGGGTGTCGGCGCGCTCAGCCCAGTGACCAGGCGAGCGACCAGGCGAGTGGCCAGGCGAGTGGCCGGGCGAGCGCCCGGGCGAGCGCCCGGGCGAGCACTGGGGGATTCAGATCGACCCTCGGGTCCGACGATGAGCGCGCGCACGGGGTCGTTAGGGTTGGGGTGCGATCACGTCTTGCTCGAGCACCCGGGCGCCCGTGGGTACGTCGGTGCTCGAGTCCTTCTCGAGGGTGACGATGATCTTCATCTGATCTTCGGAGTAGGTGGCGTTCAGCGTGCCGACACGCTTCTTTTCTTTGTAGTCGAGGATGCCCAGTTTGTGGGGGTCTTTGCCCGCCGATTGGATCCACACTACATAGGTATTGAGGGACGCGTCGATGCGCTGGGGCGGGGCCAAGTGCTCGAGGGTGATGCTGATCTCCCCATTGCCGGTCTTGTCGACCTTGAGCACGAGCTCGGCTTGGCCGGCATGGGCGGGGGCCTTCGTATCGAAGTCGTAGGTCTGTTTTTTACAGCCTACGGTAAAGGCGAGTGCGAGGGAGAGGGTCAGGAGTGCCGGGGCGGCAAAGCTCGATCGGGATCGCATGTCGGCGGCAACATAGCAGGCAAGTGTGGGTCGTCCCGCCCGAGGTTGGCGGTCGAGGACGAGGTGGGTGCGGTCGCAATAGGGCCTGCATCGATCGATTCGGGAGCGCCTCGACCGAGAGAGAGAAGGGGCGTGAAATCAATTGGGGGGAGCCTCGCCGCGCTCGGGTCGGTGCCGAAATCCGAGACCAGCGAGGGCTCGGAATTTCTGCTCTCAGGCAGAGCAGGACCCGCTTGTGCCCTGGTTTCGCCGTCGTCTCTGGGCACCCGTGGTGGCGCGATCAAAGCTTCGGTCGCGGTCCTGGTCGGGGAGCTTTGTAGACCTCGGCGACGGCGCGCCTTCGATCTGCGCCACTCTCGAGCGCCGGTGGGACCTGGAGTGGGCCGAGTTCTGTGCTCGAGCCCGGTGGTCGAGTCCGGTCGCCCAGTCTGAGTCGACCTGGACGGGACCCGAGTGTGATGCGCGGAGAGCGCGGTGTGTTTTTGGACCAGTCTGGTCCTGTCTAGACAAGCCTCGACCTGGGCCCCGCCAGTTTTTTGCGGGCTCGAGGGTGCTTCTATAGCGTTGTCGACCATGACCACGACCGCCGCCCTGGGCATCCCCATGATCGAGCAGCGTGCAGACGCGCGTCATGTCATTGGAAGTTTTGTGGTCTCCGGCTCCGAGTCGGAGGTTGCGGGCATCGATCAGGCCGCCCGGGCCGTCGAGGGCTTCATGGTGGTCGATCTCTCCCATCGGGGGATGTCGCTGCTGCGGGTAGGCGGGACCGAGGCCGGACGAGCCGAGGCCGGACGAGCCGAGGGCGGACAGGGGCTCGACGGTCGCTTCGCGTGGATCGCCGTGCCTCTGCCCGAGCGCGGGCAGCAGATCTTGGCGCTCGCGGAGGTGGTTCGTCGTGAGCGTTTCGGGCCGCTGGAGTGGTTGGGGCTGTGTTTCAAGGACATGGCGGACGCCGATCGAGAGGTGCTCGATGCCTACCTCGACGAGCGCGGCGGTGCCGAGGCTGAAGTTCTGCACCTGCCGGTGCAGCCGACGGTGTAGACCGAGCTCGGCTGAGCGGGACTCAGCGTGCTCCTGAAGCGCAGCGTGCCCGCCAGTGGGGGCGGACGCCTCGAACCGCCAACAGGGAGACCTGGACGGGCCGGGGAGTCTCGATCTGTGCCCAGCGTGCGTCGTTGAACACGGCGACGGGCTCGAGGACGAAGACCTTGGCCAAGGCCGCGGCGATGTGGTCGGGGAGCACGAGGTAGTCGAGCTCCCGGTCGACGAGCAGGCAGGCCTTGGTGGGGTCGTCCGGAGCGTGGGCGAGGGCGGCGTCGTTGAGCCCGATGATGTCGACGATGGTCGCGCCTCGAGGCGCCCGGTAGCGAATCGAGCCCGCGCCCTCGACCCCGATGACCAGGCCCGGGTGCCCGGGCGCGAGCTGCTCTGCGATGCGCCGGGCCGGGTCCCCGTGGAGGAGGGCGACTCCACGCTCTTGAGCGCGCTGTCGGGCTCGGGTCTCGGGGATCTGCAGCCCGGTGAACACGGCGATGGGGAGCACCAGGATCAGGGCCAGGATCCGATGTGTGCGGGCCAACCCGAGCGCGATGACGATCGCGGGGACAGCCGCGAAGATCGCGAAGTAGCGAGATTGGTAGAACAGGATCTCCGGGTCGAGGGGTCGGCTCGCGCCGGTCGCCAGCATGGCGAGGGCCCAGCCGGCGACCAGCGCCGACGACTCCCAATGTCGAGGGCCCGAGCTCCGGGGTTCTGGGGGTTCTGGGGGTTCTGGGGAATCTGGCTCGAGCACGCCGCGGCCGCTGAGGTCCGAGTAGATGGCGGCGGCCATGAGCGCCAGTCCACCGCCGAGTCCGACCACCCAGGGCTGCCAGGGGAGGACCTGGGCGCTGATGTAGTGGAGCCCCGAAGCCAAGCTGGCATCGCCGCCGGCCTTGACGTAGGCGGTGTTGGGCCACGGCCAACCGGTGACCACCTGGCAGTAGACGACCCAGGCGCCCATGCCTACACACGCGCCCACGCACGCAGCCAGGGCCTGGGGCCGGCGGCGACCGAGGCCGAGCACCCCACAAAACCCGGCCAGGAACAGGATCGCCTCGGGGCGGGCGAGTTGGGCTGCACAGCCGAGCACGCCGGCGATCAGCCAGCGCTCGCGCACGCTCGCCAACACGGTCGCCGAGAGCAGGCACGCGGTCAGCCCGACCTCCATGCCCGAGCCGGCGCTGTGAAGCAAGGTCGGGGCGGTGGCGACCAACATGCCCGCCAGCAGGGAGATCGAGAGTACGGGGACGGGCCGGGCCACACTCGCGCGGGCGCGGGCGAGCTCGAGGGCGACGAGGCTGGTCAGGCCGGCGGTCGCGGCGTGGAGGAGCGCACCGAGCAGCTTGACCGGGATCAGGGGCTCGGGCTCGGTCGGCCACGCGGCCAACAGGGCGACCCACAGGGGGCTGGAAAACCCGGTCTCCCAGTCGCCGGGATTGTAGGAGAGGCCGTCGCCCAGGCGCAGGCTCTTGGCGTAGCTGAGGTGGATCCAGGCGTCGTCGATACAAAAATCGCCGGGGCCGGGGTCGGGGACGAACAGGTACAAGAGCGCGAGACCGAGGGCCAAGGCGGCGCTCAGGCGCGGGCCCCAGGCCTCCCAACTCGGGGTCTCGCTCGAGTCGAGGTCCGCCTTCGATCCGCCGGGCTCGGGCTCGGGCTTGGGCGCTTCGGCTACGGACATGGGGGACGAACGCTCAACACGACCTTGCCGAACTGCTCGCGGCGGTCGAGGTAGCGGTGGGCTTCGGCAGCCGAGGCCAGGGGGAACACACGGTCGACGACCGGGTGCAGCCGGCCCTCCTGTATGAGTTGGGCGACCCGAAACATGTGGGCCTTCGAGCCCATGGTCGAGCCGAGGATCTGAATCTGACGAAAGAACACCTGACGCAGGTCGGTCTGGGCATCCCACCCCGAAGATGCCCCGCAGGTCACCAGTCGGCCCCCGCGGCGGCACAGCTTGATGCTCTGGGCCCAGGTCGACTGGCCGACGTGCTCGAACACGATGTCGACGCCGCGCTGGCCATTGAGCAGGGGGAGGGCGCGGACCTGTCGGGGCCAGTCAGGGTCGCTGCTGCGCACACACGCATCGGCGCCGAGCTCCCTGGCCCTGTCGAGTTTGGCGTCGGTGCTGGCCAGGGCGATCACGCGGGCGCCGTGGAGTTTGGCGATCTGGAGTCCGGCCGAGCCCACACCGCTGCCTGCGGCGTGGATGAGGACGGTCTCCCCGGGGGTCACACGCGCGCGCTCGACCAGCATCTGCCAGGCGGTCAGGAAGGTCAGTGGAAAGGCCGCGGCCTCGATCATGGACAGGCGCGCGGGTTTGTCGACGAGGTTGGCGGCCGGTACAGCGAGCGCCTCGGCGTAGCCGCCATTCGTATTTTCACCCAAGATCCGGTAGCTGGGACAGAGGTTGTCCCAGCCCCCGAGGCAGGCGGAGCAGCGGCCGCAGCCGAGGCCCGGATTGAGCACGACCTCCCGGCCGACCTCGGAGGAGTCGACGCCCGGACCGACCTCGGTGACGACACCCGCGATGTCGCTGCCCAGAATATGAGGATAGGACAAACGCAGCCCAGGGAGGCCACCCCGGACCCAGATGTCGAGGCGGTTGAGGGCGCAGGCGTAAACCTCGACCACGACCTCTCCGGGCCCGGCTTGGGGACGCGGGAGCTCGGCCGCGCGGAGGACCTCTGGGCCGCCATGTTCATCGAGAACGATCGCCTTCATCGTGTGTGCCGCTCGCTGTGGGCGAGGCCGTGGGCCCGACTGTAGCGGCTTTGACAACGCGCCGGGGTCGGCCTGGGCTCCCGTGCCATGGCGCACAGTCGCTCGCCGCGCCTGGCCGAGGGTTTGCAGAAGCTGTCACCCGGTTCGCAATTCTCGGTGTTTTTCAGCCCAGGAGCCCCCATGCCGTCAGATTTTCAACACGATGACCCCCGACCCCGTCGCATTCGCCTGACACGCCGCAGTTGGTTCTTCCCGCTGCTGTTGCTGGTTGGGCCCATGGTTGGACGAGCCGCGATCCTCGGGGGCGGGCTGGCGACCATGTCGGCCTGTGGTGGCCCGACCCACGCCGAGTGCGAGGAGAGCTACGACCTGTGTGAACAGACCTGCACCTTCGATGTCGACGCGGGGATCGAGGCCGACTGGGCCCCCTGCGTACAGCTGTGTGAAGAAGAGTATGGGCTGTGCGCAGACGCGGCAGAGGCCGAACTCGAGCGCCGAGAGGCCAACGCCGCGGCAGCCGAGGCCGCCGCCTTGGTCTGTGCGACCGTGGCCGTGTGCTCGCTCGAGGCCGCAGACGACGAGGGCTGGGAGGACGAGGGCTGGGAGGACGAGGGCTGGGAGGACGAGGGCTGGGAGGACGAGGGCTGGGAGGACGAGGGGGATGACTACGGCGAGGATTGGGGCGAGCGAAAGGGCGGACGGGCGCTCGAGATCGAGGCCCTTCCTCCTCCACTGGACATGCCCGGCTGACAGCTGACGGACCTGGGGATCAGGGAAAGTCGAAGTCGAGCGTATCCGCGTCCCGGACCAGGGAGGAGTAGGCATCGCGGAGGTCGCGGAGGTCTCGCTCTCGGTTGCGCCGGTGGTCGAGGTTGCGGTGGTAGTCCTGCGCGACGGTCGAAAACTCGTCGACGTCGTTGACGAAGGTCACCATCCAAAACACCTTGTCGGCGGCCTGGCGCCCGGCGGCGTAGGTCGTGGTGAAACGTGTGTGGGCCCCGACCAGGGCGTCGATCTGAGACTGGCAATCCTCGGGCGCGGGCGCGGGCTCCCGGGTCAGGCAACGGACCACTGGGCGGGCCCGGATCATCAGGCGACGGGTGTCGACTTCGATGGGCTGGCGCCGGCCCTCGAGCACACCCAGCAAGAGGGCGTCGTTCTCGATGTGGCGCAGGTCGATGGCCTGCTCGATGGCCTCGTCGGCCGCGGCCCACTCGGCGTGTCTGGCCCGGAGCTCCGGGTCGAGGCGGTTGAGGGTGCTGAAGTCGACGTCGCCGCCCTCACTCTCGAGGGCCCGCTCGAGCGCCCGGGTGTGGGTGGCGAAGGCTGCGGCCGCCTCGACCAGCTCGCTCGCGCTGGTGTGGATGGTGGGCATATCCGGGCGAGTCTGGGCGGCGTTGGTCAGCACCCGGCGGCAGCCCCGGAAGCTGTTGTTGCCGATCCCGCGCAGGTAGACTCCCTCGCGGCGCCGCTTGGGCACGCCGTCCTCGTCGACCTGGTCGCTGTAGCGAGACCAGGTCTCGCGCATCACCGAGGCCACCGTGTCGCGGCAGCTCGAGTAGGCGCTGAGTTTGGCGTCGACCTGCTCGCTGAACTCGGCCGCATCGCGCTTGGCCGGACCATTGTCGACGAGCTCGTCGCTCTCGAGCCAGTTGCAGGCCAGGGCCGGGCCGAGCGCGAGGACCAGGACCAGGACCCGTGTCGAACCCGAACCCGAACGAGCGCTCATACCCAGTGCGGGTTCTCCGGGACGATGATCCGGAGGTGGTGAAAGAGGTTGTCCACCCTGTAGTGGTAGCAGGACAGAAACTCTTCGCCGTCGATCTGGGCGGGGATATCGGGGCCCTGGGCGGAGCGGAACAGGCGGACCTCGATCTCGGTGCCGCGCCGAAACTCGCGGCCGCGCAGACCCACGACTCCACGGTCGTCCTCGGTGACCGGGTTGCGCTTGTGGGCCTTGAGCGCCGAGGTCACCCAGTCGGCGTGGCCGCGGAAGGGCAGGACCTCGAACTTGCCGTCGTCGGCCCGGGCGTCCTCCACGAAGATCCACTCGCCCCCGAACAAGACCGTGCCGTTGATGACCATGTCGGTGAGCCCGACCCACTCGATGACCTCGCCGTCGATGGTCAGCTCGCAGGAAAACTGGGACTCGACGGGTCCACCGACGACCGAGCGAAACAGCTCGGAGAAGGCGGCGCCCGCGTAGACCAGCTTGTCCCGGTAGAGCTGTTTGACCAGCGGCACCTTGGAGGCCCAGACCCGGTCCCGGTTGCGCTGGGCGAGGATCCGGGCCGACAGGCCGAAACCGCAATTGTCGAACCACAGGTCGGAACACAGGACCTCGCCGCCCTCGTCCAGGGCCACGATGCGGCCGACGTCGAGCCACTGCTCGCAGCCCTCGGCGATGGTCTTGATGTTCTGGTCGAGGGCCTTGGGACCGGCGTGGATGCCGAACGATCGGCCTTGGTCGTTGGCTGTGCCCATGGGCAGCATGGCCATGGGTACGTCGATGCCGGCGCGCTCGCGGGCCAAGATGATGCCCTTGGCGGACTCGGCGAAGGTCCCGTCGCCACCCAGGTAGACCACCCGGGCACAGTCGTCTCGCTCGAGGCGGTCGGCGAGCGCCGCGACGGTCCTGCCCTCGGGCAGGGTGGGAAAGAACTCCGGGTGCAGGCCGGCGCCCGCGAGTCCGTCCATGGCCCGGGCGATGGTCTTCTCGGCCTTCCCGGTGCGCGCGGTCGGGTTGGCGACCAGCAGCGAGGTCACGGAGCTCACAGCTCTGCCCCCGAGAAGGTCGGGGGGAGCGCGGGCGGGAGCGGTAGGGCTTTGTGACCGTGTGTCACGGCGGAGAGAATATCGGTTGAAAACCGGCGCTTGACGACTGCGAACGGGTTTTCGCCGTGCAGCCGACGGGTTTTCGCCGCGCTGTGGGGACTCCTGGGGTCGCCGCTGGCCAGTGTGGCACTGGTCCTTCGATCGTCGGGTGGCCCGCGCGCGCCACCCGGACGACGTCGCTCAGCGTTTGAGCGACGGCCATCATGGTCGACCACGAATTTGATTTTGTCGGGTTCCCGGGATCTGATACCTAACGCTCAATGGCTCCGATCTCGCGGTTTTCGCTGCTCTCCCTGCCCTTGGCCACGTGCCTGTCGATGACCTGGGCCTGTACCCAGCCCGATGGCTCGCCGGTGACCCCGGACGCCGATCCCTCCGCGACCGCGGAGCCCGAGGACCGGGGAGCGTTCGAGAACCCGGGGGGCATGTGGATGCCCAGCCAGCTCGCGGCCCGAGACCACGTCGACAACCTCGTGCACGCCGGTTTCGAGCTCGACCCGGCGGTGCTCACGGTCCCGACCTCCTTTCCGCTCGGGGCTATCGTCAGCCTCGGTGGATGCTCGGCCAGCTTCGTCTCCGACCAGGGCCTGATCATCACCAACCACCACTGCGTCCAGGGAGCGCTGACCCGCAACAGCAGCGAGGGCGAGAACCTGATCGAGGACGGGTTCCTGGCGGCCACCCGTGGCGAAGAGCGCTGGGCTGGGCCCAGCCAGCGCGTATACGTGACCAACTCCTTCACCGAGGTCAGCGACCAGGTGCTCGCGGGGCTCGAGGACATCGGTGACCCCGAGGCCCGCTTTGACGAGATGAACAAGCGCCGGGGAGACCTCGCGGACGCCTGCGAGGCCGCCAAGGAAGACGTCAGCTGCCGCGTGGCCTCGTACTTCGAGGGCGCCCAGTTCTTCCTCATCGAGCAGCTCGAGCTCCGCGACATTCGCCTGGTCCACGCCCCGGATGCGGGCGTGGGTGTGTACGGCGGCGAGGTCGACAACTGGCGGTGGCCCCGGCACACGGGCGACTACTCCTTCTTTCGGGCCTACGTGGGACCAGACGGCAAGCCTGCCGACTTCGATGACGCGAACGTGCCCTTCCACCCCGAACACGTGCTGGCGATCGCCACCGAGGACCTCGACGAGGGGGACTTCGTGATGGTCGCGGGCTACCCCGGCCGGACCTCGCGCTTGAAGACCGCGGCCGAGGTCGCAGACGCCGTCGACTGGTCCTACCCCCACAAGATCGCGCGCTACGAGCAGTACCTCGCTGCGATCGAGGCTGCGGCCGGCGATGACCCCGCTCTCAAGATCATCGCCAACCCCACCGTCCGGGGGCTCGGCAACGGACTGACCAACGCCAAGGGCATGCTCGACGGATTGGGCAAGGGCGGGCTGTCGGCACAAAAGGCTGCCCAAGAGGCGGAGCTGTTGGCGTGGATCGAAGCTGACGAGCAGCGCAAGGCCGCGTATGGCGGCGTGCTGGCCGAGCTCGACGTCCTGAGCCGGGCCTACCGCGCGACCCGGGAGAAAGACCTGGCGTTTGCGGAGTTGCTGCGCTCCTCCAAGATCCTGGGCCGGGCCAGCCTGGTGGTGGGGGCGGCTCAGGACCTCGAGGGGGAGGACGGCAAGGCACCGAGCAAGGAGGAGCTCTACACCGTCTCGGTCCGGCTCCCCGAGTCCCAGCGTGCCTACGCGGAGGCCCTCGATCGGGCCGCGCTGCGCCTGCACCTCGTCCGCGCGGCCCAGCTGCCCGAGGACCAGCGCCCCGAGCTGCTCGGGATCATCGTTGGTAAGGGGAAGGTCGACGAGGCCGCCATCGATCGCGCTCTGGACAAGTTCTACAAGAAGACCAAGCTCGCCGATCCGGCCAAGGTCTTCAAGCTCTACGGGGTGTCCACCCTGGCCAAGCTCGAGCGCAGCCGCGATCCGGCGATCGTGGCGATGCTGGCGGTTCAGCCCATGGTCAAGGATCTCAGGCAACGCGACGCCGAGTACGCGGGCAAGATGGCGGTGCTCCGGCCCCGCTACATCGCGGCCCTGCGCGAGTTCGCAGCCAGCAAGGGCGAGACCCTGGCCCCCGACGCAAACGGGACCTTGCGGGTGACCTATGGGACCGTGCGTGGCTACCGAGCCGCCGGGGAGAGCGAGCCCTGCGTACCGTTCACGATCGCCAGCCAGATGCTGGCCAAGCACACCGGAGCGGAGCCCTTCGACCTGCCTCAGAACGTGCGCGATGCGGCGGCGGCCGAGAACTTTGGTCCCTACGTGGACCCGGAGCTCGGTGAGGTGCCGATCGACTTCCTCGCCGACCTCGACATCACGGGCGGGAACTCGGGCTCACCCACACTCAACGCCCGCGGCGAGCTGATCGGCCTCGTGTTCGACGGCAACTACGAGTCCATGGCTTCGGACTGGGTGTTCATGCCCGAGATCACCCGCTCGATCCACGTCGACATCCGCTCGGTGCTGTGGGTGATGGACCTCGACGGTGCAGACCACCTGCTCAAAGAAATGGGTATCGAGCCCGCCCTCTGACGGGGTTCTCGACCAGACGAGCCAGAGCCCGCGTCGAAAGACGCGGGCTCTGGCGTTCGAGCCCCGGTCCGACTCGGGGCTCCGGACACGACAGCGCCCGCGTCGGGAGGGTGACGCGGGCGCTGGTCTTGGGCTCCGGTGTCGAGCTCAGTCCTCTTCGAGGAGCATCATCGCCTCTTGGTAGGGCGTCTCCCGATCTTTGACCTTGGTCTTCTTGATGGCTCGCTTGACCACGGCCTCGCACTCCTTTTCGGACAGGTCCTCTTTCATGTCCAAGAGGATCTCGAGGACCTCGTCGTCGGCGATGTTGTAGACGGTCTCCTCGTCCCACATCATCGCGTCCTCGAGCTGGGTGGTGTACCCGGCCACCGTGATGTCGCCACGGTTGTCCGTGCGTCGCTGCAGAACCCTGCTCTGCTTCTGTTGCCGGCCGACTTCGCGGGCGATTCGTTCTTCGTCGGTGCGTTTCATAAGGGCTTCCTCCTGTAGGGGTTGGGCGGGGCGGGGCAGGGTGCCAGCTTGGCTCCACTGGCCGCGCCGCGCTCGCGGTGGGTCCACAGCGTGCGCTCGCGCGTGCTGTACGGGGTTCGACCGCCGGCAGTGTTTAGGGGCAAGTCGCCGTGCTGTCCAGCTGCCCGGGCGTAGACGGGCAGCTCGCCGGTGGTGGCACGTCTGGACGAATACCCAGCTGAGCGCGCATGAGGCGGTTCCTGGTGGCTATCGGCTGGATTCGGACAAGATGTGATTCAGCTCAGTCGATCGAGGCCCTAGAGCGAACCCGGATCGCATGTGTAGCGTTCGAATTTCAATGGGTTTCCGAGCCGTAGTACGCGCACTGAAAGCAGACGCAGCCGTGACTCGTCACACGAACGTTGGCGCAGTCATCATCCCATCAGTCCAGCTAGTCTCCGATGTCTGGATTGCACACCCCAAGGCGGGTAGGGTCCATTTTGCCACGATCGAGCGGCGGCGGGCGCGAGCCCCACACACCGCTTCATTAGACGACGACAACGAGTGAGTGAGTTTCATGGCCGAGGACGACCAAAGTAGCGATACCAGCCTGTTCCCCAGTAGCGATGGCGACAAGGAAAACTCGGGTTTGCAGGACATCCTGGCGGTCGCGGCCCGGATCAAAGAGAACAAACAAAACAGCAGCGATCCCAGCCCAGCCGACTCGGGGGTAATTGTGTTCACCGCTGGCGAGGGCGACGGCGAGAGCAGCGAGCTCGACGAAGACGCGCTCTTCAGCAGCTTCTCCGGGGGCTTGAGCGCGGGATTGAGCGTGGAGGCGCCGCTTCTCGCCCTCGACGATGAATCCGAGCCGGCGACGGTCGTGCCTGCGGCCGTGGAGCCCGAGAAGAAGAAAGAGGGACGGGGGCCGCTGGTCGTCGTTGCCCTGCTCCTGGGTGTGCTGCTCATCGGTGGTGCCGTCTGGGCCATGCGCTCCGGTGGGGAAGAGGATGGCCGGGAGCTCCAGGCCAAGGCCTCTGCAGGGGCCGAGGATCCGAACTCGGAGCTGGCTGTCGGTGATGGGGCTGAGGCGGGCGCAGACGATCCGGCAGAGGCTGCCGAGGTGGGGGCAGAGCCGGTGGAGGCCGAGCTCGATACCGGTGAATCCGGGACCGAGACGGGCGCCGAGACCGGAGACACGGGCGAGACCGAGACCGCTGGGGAGACCGGCCTGCTCGATGGTGAACTCTTGGCCTCTGCCGACGATCCCATGGCGAACCCCGAGGGTCTGTTCGAGGGTGGGGAGGCCAAGGCCCCGGGTCAGGGCAAGTGGGAGCAGGGCAAGCCCAAGGGCTCGAAGCCGAAGCCCGACAACAAGCCGAAACCGGACCCCAGCCCGGATCCCGCTCCTGATCTCACGCCGGATCCGATCGTCGATCCCCTGCCCGATCCCAAACCGAGCGGCGGTGGGAAAGAGGACGACGTGGACTGTCTGTTGAACCCCGACCTCGCCAAGTGTCAGTCGAACAGCGGGACCACCAAGCCCGACGACAAGGTGCTCGCCCCCAAGCTGCCCGAGAAGCTGGGTTCGGCCGAACTCAAGAAGGGCTTCAGCAAGATCAAGACCAAGGCCAAGGCCTGTGGAGCCAGCAACGGGGCGGCCCCGGGCACCAAGGTCAAGGTCCGGGTCTCGATCGAGGGTGCCAGCGGAAAGGTGACCAAGGTCGAGGTCAAGGGAGACGCCGCTGGGACGCCGCTGGGCAAGTGTATTGAAGGGGTCGTCAAAGCCGCAGTCTTCGACCCCTTCAAGAAGCCGGCGATGGGTCTCGACTACTCCCTGATGATGTAGGCCGCGCTCAGACGAGCTTGTCCATCACGTCGATGGCGAGCTCGTCGTAGGGGTCGATGTCCAGGGCTCGCTGGGCGGCATCCTGGGCCCCTGCGTTGTCCCCTTGGGCATGGAGTACGGCGCTGCGATAGGCAAACACCGTGGCCAAGTTGGGGTTCATCTCCTCGGCGTAGGCCAGGAGATCCAGGGCGTGGGCGGCCATATCGGCCGTCTCTCCGCTGGCTTGGAAGCGAGACCAGGCCAGCATGGTGTGGAGTTCGGCGACGTCGATGCCGAACTCGTAGGCCGCCTCGAAGTGGCCAGTCGCGTCGGCCCAGCGCTGGTCCTCGATGGCCGCCTCGCCGTTGCTGAACTCGCGCGCGGCCTCGACTTCGGGGTCTGCCTGGCCATCCTCGGCACCGAGGTCCACGTTGTCGAGATCCTCCATGTCGACCAGCTCATCACCCTCGTCGCCGAGCGCAGAGTCGAGTGAGAGCTCGGCACCGACGTCGATGGTGAGGTCGTCGTCGACCTCCAGGCTGCTGGCCAGGGCGCTCAGTCCATCGGGTGTCCCGATTGTCAGGTCGTCGTCGTCGTCATCGTCATCGCCATCGTCGATGGCGAGGTCGTCGTCGATGGAGAGATCGTCGAGGGTCGTGTCCGATGCGGTGACCGTCGGCTGGGCGACATGGACTTCGTCCGGAGCCTCGACCGCGCCGCTGTCGGGCTCTTCGATTTCCTCGAGCTCTTCGATCTCCTCGATCTCTTCGATCTCTTCGATCTCTTCGATCTCGTCTGCGCTCGCCCCGATCTGCTCGGGGGCATCGAGCAGCTGCGGAGGGGCGACCAGTCCGGGTTCGTCGGGACCGGAGCTGTGTGGGGCGGCGGGGCCGTCGAAGAGCGTCGGCGCGTCGGGGCCAAGCGGGGCCGGCATGCTCGGAGCGCTGTCGCCGTGGGAGACTCGGACGAACATCCCGGATTCGGCTGGATCCGCGGCCAACAGGGGAGGGCCGTCGCTGTCGTCCTCGTCGAGGATGTCGCCGATCCCTTCCTCGTGTTCGTCGAAGGTCTCGTCGGGGGTGTCGCTCTCGGCTGCGATCAGCATCGACGAGACCTCGCGCGGGATCACTTCGATGGCGCTGTCGTCGACCGAGAACTCGTCGTCGAGGTTTGGGTCGGGCGGTTTGGGGAGCTCACCCGGCAGGGGGGTGTCCTCGTAGGTGGTGATCGAGATCTGGGGTTGGTAGTCGGGCTCGAGCTCCGAGTTGGGCTTGCTGCGACCGTCCTCGGGCTTCTCGGGTCGCTCGCGGGGCTGGCGGGCGGTCTTGGCGAGCTTGGCGATACCCGCTTGGATCGCGGCGTAGAGCAGCAGCGCCGCGGACGGCACGGGCGGATCGTGGTCTTGGCCGAGCAGGTCTCCGATGCACACGCTGCCGTCGAGGCAGATCATGAAGTAGGCCTCCTCGGGAGTGACGTCGAGGCTCAGACCGTGGCCCGGATCGACGACGGGGAAGCGGGCCTTGTAAGGCTCGAGCGCCCGCGAGGCCCGGGCCTCGTCGGTGGTCTCGATCAGGGCGTTGACGATCATGCCCTGGCTCTGCGTGGTGATCCGCAGGCCGTAGTCCTCGCCCTCGACGTCGGGCTTGAATTGGTAGCGCCCGTCTTCCCAGGAGAAGATGTCGTAGAGCTTGTTGCGGAGCTGGGCCTCGAGTCCGTAGCGGAGGTTGCCCTCGCTGAGGATGCCCATCTCGACCAGCAGCTCGCCCTGCTTTTTACCTGTGCGGCGGATCGATTCGAGGGTCTGGTCGCACTGCGCCTGGGTGATCAGACCTTCGGCGGCGAGGATCTGACCGAGGCACTCGGCGGTCACGTTGGAGCGCACCGAGATCGGTGTGCCCTCGCTGAAGAACACGACTTTTTTGGTCTTGCCGTTGAGCAAGAACAGGCTTCCGGTCGCTTTGGTGCGGGCGACTTGACGGACGATCTTCGGGAACGGGCTGCGGCGCAGCGTGCCCTTGAAGGGGAAGCCAAGGATAGATTCAGTGGTCTCCGGCATGGGTATTGTCGGTGCGGTCGGTGCGAAGGTGGCGATCGAAGCTGAGTCGAACGACGTCGCGTTCATGGGCGAGCGTGGCGATCAGCGCATCTCGATCTGCGAGGCCCATCCTACGCGCAAGGGCGGCGAGGCGGGGAGAATTCAGGGGTAGGCGGTCGTTCTCGCCCCACCCACCGACACGTGTCATGCGCAGTCGATTGAGGAGCAGGCGCTGGAAGCGATAGGCGCGCTCGAGGTCGCGGGCCTCGCTCGCCCCGAGGACGCCGTGCTCGGCGAGACCGCGCAGCGCGAGGGGGATCTCGCGGGACCGTAGGTCGGGGCTTCCCCCCGCCTCTTTGCCGTGACACAGCTGGAGGGCCGAGACCAGGAGCTCGAGTTCGAGGCAGCCACCGCGGCCGGCTTTGACGTCGATCTGATCGCGTGTTTCTCGCGCGACCTCGGCCTCGATACGGCGTTTGAGCTGCCACGTCGCCCGAAGGATCGCGTCGGGATCGTCGTCCTGGGACGGCCACAGGGACCGGGGGACGACCTCGGTGGTGATCGCAGCGCACAGCCTCGCGGGCAGGGCCGACTCGGCGGTGAGGGGAGTCGGCGGATCGGCGGGTCCGGTATGGACGAGGACCTCGGCGATGGGTCGGAGCCGGACCAGGGCCAGGCGCTCCCAAATCTCGATTTTACGCTCATGGTAGCGGCGAAAGCCGGCCATGCTCGAGACCAGGAGGCCCTGGCGCCCCGAGGGCCGCAGGCGCATGTCGACCTCGTAGAGCCGGGGTCCACCGGCGCGACTCTCGAGCGTAGCGATCAGCCTACGGCTGACCTTTTGGGCGGCGTCGCGGACCAGGGTCGGGGAGATCGCCGTGCTCGGTTCAAACACGAACATCAGGTCGAGGTCCGACCCGTAGTCCATGGCCTGCATGCCGAACTTGCCGGCGGCCAGGACCGCGAGGTGAAAGGGGGGCTCCCCCGCGGGCAGGGTCTGGGCCAGGTCCACCAGCAGGATGCGGACGACGAGGTCCGCGAGGTCGGAGAGGGTCCGGCCGACCGCGAGGGGATCGGGGCGCCGGCCGAGGTCGAAGAGGCCGAGGCGGACGAGCTCGCGATGCTTGAAGCGCAGGAGTCGATCGTGCAGGGGCGCGCGGGTTCGGCTCTGGTCGTCGAGAAAGCGAGACCAGAGCTCCTCGGCGTCGGCCAGGCTGAGCTTGGTGGTCGCCTCGAGCAACAGGGCGAGACCTCCGTCTCGCCCGCTGTGTTCATCGGCGGTCGCCAGGGGCAGACCGATGAGTCCGCGGGACAGGGGCTCGCTGGCCCCGAACAAGTCGGCGACCTGGCGGACCATGGGGTCGCGCTCGGGCGCGGCCATCAGTCGCCACACGCCGTAGTGCGCGGGTCGGTTGGCCGAGAACTCGACCAGACGACGGAGCGCGGCGACCGGGTCGGCGCTGTCGAGGCAGGCCAGGAGCAGACGCTGAGCGCCGACCCGAGCTGGGCCCGAGGCGGTCAGCGGCCCACCCGGTCGAGACAGGAGGTGGTCGAGGGTCGCGGCCGCCTCCTCGGCGGCCTCGGGCCACAGACCCAGGCTCGCCAGAGCCTCCGCTCGCGAGCGGGCCGACGAGGCAGGATCGATGATCACGGCCTTGGCGACCGCTGTGGTGTCGGTCTGCGCGTCGGCGAGATCAGACTCGCCCGTGAGTGTGCAGCTGATCGCCTGAACCCGGGCTCGGAGCTCGGCGATCCCGAGGTCGAGGTCACGCAGGGGAGACCCGCGGTCGGAGTCGCCGGTCTCGGGTCGAGGTCGCGGGGCGCCCCGACGGTCGGGCTCCAGCCAGGTCTCGGGTGCGTGCACAGCCAAGCGCCGAGCGAGGCAGGCCCGCTGCTGTGGATCTGCTGGGAGCTTGTGGGTCTGCTGTCCCTCGCCGAGTTGGACCCGGTGCTCGATCCGTCGGAGCACTCGATAGGCGCCGCTGAGGACCTCGTGTTCACGGTCACTGACGAAGCCGGCGGCCGCGAGTCGATCGAGCGCACCCAAGGTCGAGTGGGCCCGAAGCTCGACGTGGCGGCCTCCGTTGAGGAGCTGGAGGCTCTGGACGAAGAACTCGACCTCGCGGATGCCCCCCGGGTCGTGCTTGAGGTCGATGGCTGCGGGTCCGAGTCCGCGCCGGGCCTGGGCGCGGCTGCGCTTCATCATCTCGCCGACCTCGGCGAATACCTCCGGTCCCAAGCTGCGCGGCCAGATGAAGGGCTCGAGCCGTCGCAACACGCTGCCGCCGAGCTCGAGGTTGCCGGCGATGGGCCGGGCGCGGAGCCAGGCCTGCCGCTCCCAGCCTCGCCCGTGGCGCTCGTAGTAGCGCTCCAGTCCGGACGCCGAGATCGACAGAGGGCCCCGGCTGCCGAAGGGACGCAGGCGCAGGTCGACGTGAAACAGAGGTCGCCAGGCCCCGCTACCCTCGAGCAGTTTCAAGACCTTGCGCAGGTCGCTGAACAGGCGGGCTCGCTCGCGGTGGGACCGGCCCTCCTCCTGCTCCGAGATCGCCGTGTCGTCATGGACAAAAATGAGATCGATGTCGCTGAGGAAATTGAGCTCGCGCCCGCCGAGCTTGCCCATGCCGAACACACACACACGCTCGAGCAGGCCCGGGTCCACGCTGCGCAGGGCCGCGTCCAAACAGGCTCCCGAGAGGTCGCTGAGCGGGCCGCCGACCTCTTCGAGGGGCGCATGTTCGAGCTCGCGCCGGGCCAGGTCCAGGTAGGCGCGGGTGCGGACCCGGGCCAGACCCTCTGCAGGACCGTGACGACCGATGGCCTCGTTCAGCTCGCTGGCGTAGTCGGGCACCGGTGGGCCGGGATCCGCGAGCAGGGCCAGGCAGCGCGCCGGCTCGATCAGGCGCATGAGACGGGCTGGATAGCTGCCCTGGTGGAGCAGCTCGACCAGAGCCCGAGGCGGCGGGGCATCGAACAGGGCTGGGGGCAGAGACAGGGCCCAGCGCAGGGCTGCGTCGGGATCAGGTCCTCGAGTGAGGTCCGAGTAGGTTGGGCGCCAGCGCTCTGCGTCGGGCGCAAGGCGGTCGAGCTCGGCGCTGCGCTGATCGGACGGGAGGCCGAGCAGGCGCTCGAGCATGGCCCTGGGATCGTGCACCGCCGGCAGGATACTTGACACGGGCGCCCGCGCGGGCTGACCTGCACCCATGCCGAGCTCCGGCGAAATCGCAGTTTTGAGGGCCCGCCGGGGCCGAGGTCGCGCTGGGTTTGTGGGCTCTGGCTTGCCCTGTCGCCTGTTGCTCGTGTTGGGTGTCGGTGCTCTGGCTTGCCACCGCGCCCCCGAGCCTCCCCGCGCGCCGCGTACACAGCCGCGCTCGCCCAGTGCGGATCCCTCCCGCGACTATTCGGACGAGGGCGCGGGTCTGGACGCGCTGGGCGAGCCGCGGTGGCGCCTCGATGGGACCTCCGTGGCCGATGACCCGCGGGTGCCGACCCACATCGAGCGGGCCTTGATCGTCGGCGGGGTCGGGGTCGAGGATCTTCAAGATCGGATCGTCGTGGACCTCAACGGGGACACGCAGGCCGACCTTGTCGGCCTGATCCCCGGGTCCGAACTGGGGGCCTTCGAGTTGGCGATCGTGCTCAGCGACCGAGACGCGGCTGCGCTTCACCGTGACCGGGCCTGGAGCGACCTGCCCCTGTTTGCGGTCGAGA
>Ga0256845_1000626_pt1 | contig 32432 bp, 22 predicted proteins | sample RiftiametaG_FD_189101 | JGI IMG/M metagenome (GOLD analysis project Ga0256845, IMG submission 189101) | Tube worm associated microbial communities from hydrothermal vent at the East Pacific Rise, Pacific Ocean - Riftia | ecosystem: Host-associated > Annelida > Integument > Unclassified ...
TACGTTTGGCATACGATATACTTTGAGATACTTCATGGTGAATTCTTTCAATCTCATTTTTTTGTCTTTCAATTTCATCTCGTTGGGCACTAACCTCTTCAAGCAGTTGATTTAATTCTTCGTTTTTTTCTTCTATCTCATGCTTTTGCTCGGCTAACAATATATTGGCTTTTTGTTTTTGTTTGTATGACCTGTAAACTATAAGAGCTAAAATAATCATTAAACAAAAAGCTAAAATAAACAAGTTACGCTGAACTTGTTGTTTTTCTTTCTCTGCTTTCTCTTTTGCCGTTTGCAATTTACTTTTTTCCAACTCTGTTTTTTGTTTTAATATTTGTTTTTCTTTTTTTTCGGTTTGATATTTAGCTTCAAGATTACTTATTTGTTTAGAAACTTCCTGCCCATGCAATGAATCTCTAAGTAAAATATATTTATATAAATAATCGTAAGCAGCCGATTTATTATTAATTCCTGCATAAACCATAGATTTTATCTGATAATATTTTTTCATAAAATACTTATCAGTTAAAATATTATTGGTAATTTTTATTTTATCTATGTATGCTTTGCCGGCAAAAGCATCACCTTTATTTGTATATAACTCAGCAATAACTATATAAATATTGTATAATTCACTTACACTGTTAAATTGTTTTCTTATTGATATAGCTTTTTTATAATATTCAATAGCTTTATCGTATTGTTTATTATCGCCATAATACGACCCTATATTTTTATAAGCTAAAGAAGCTAATTTTTTATCTTCGGTAATTTCAATAATATTAATATTATCCAATAACATTTTTAATCCTATACTGTCTTTCCCTATATCTGAATAATATGTACTTAAATTATTTATTGATAATAACAATAAATGATTATTTTTAATTCTTTTACTGTAATTAAAAACTTTAGATTCATAATCAATGGCTTTATCGTAAAATCCTATATCACTATAAAGAATAGCAATATTTTCATATACAGAATATATTTTAGTTGAATCTTGTTTTTTCTCATATAATTTTAATGATTCAAGCAGTATTATAATGGCAGAATCACTTTTCCCAAAATATTGGTAAGTAGCTCCTAAATTGTTTAATGCTGCTGATAATCCTTCTTCATAGTTTAATTGTTTTGCAGTATTAATAGCTTTTTTATAATAATTTATAGCTTTTTTATATTCTGCTTTAAACAAATAATAAGTTCCAATATTATTAAGTGTCTCTACAAATTCTGTTTTATTGTTTGATTTTTCGGCTAATTTTAATGCTTTTTTATGAAAAAACAGACAAGAGTCTATTTCGTCGGTATAAGAATATATTATTCCCAGATTATTTAAAAGTAAGATAACTTGACTTGTATCATTAAGTTTTGAATATAAATTTATTGAATAATTAAAATACTTAACAGCATTGTTAAAATTATTTTTTAAGTAACATGCTTTACCGTATGTTTTATATGCAACAGCTATAAGCGAATCGTTATTTGATAAAATTGCAAAATCTTTAAGTTCTGTTGCTAATACAAAGGCAGTATCAATGTTAACATTGAAATATTTGATAACAGAATCTCTTTTTGTTGAGAATTGTTCAATATTGTTATTTTGAGCAAAGCCAAAAAATGTAAGCATTATTAATAAAAACAATATTGCATTTTTCATAATTATTAAGGTATTAAATATCGGTTTTTCAATAGATGAATAAATATATGATAACTTAGCTATACAAGTTAAGGATTTATTATATGTATGTCAATAATATTATTGCTTATGTTTATTAAGTAATTTTCTGAATTACAAAAAAATAATAAACATATAACTTACCATGTATTAATAATTTTGTATATTTGATAAACTATTAACCTTTAACCAATGTTAAGAATATTAATAGCCGAAGATGAAATCAAAACAGTTAATTTAATAAAAAATATTCTTGAGAATTACTGTTCTAACGTTATAGTGACAGGTTATACTCAAACAGTAAAAGATACAGTTTCTTTTTTATCGGAAAACCAAGTAGATTTAGTATTGTTTGATATTAACTTTCCCGACGGAACAAGTTTTGATACTCTTCAACAACTACCTTCGTATAATTTCGGCTTAATTTTTATTACCGCATTCGAAGAATTTGCACTAAAAGCCATTAAACTTAGTGCCGTAGATTATTTGCTGAAACCTGTTAACCCTAAAGAACTTATTGCTGCAATACAAAAAGTACAGATAAATAAAATTGTTAATAATAATTTACTTATCAATACTTTATTATCGAATATGGATAATGATGAAGAAAAAAACAAAAAAATAGTACTTAAAACAACAGAACGAATTCAAGTTGTTAATATTTCAGATATAATTTTTTGTAAATCGGACAATTCATATACAACATTTTTTTTGAAAGACAATAATAAACTCGTTGTTTCAAAAGTATTGTTAAAATTTGAAAACATACTTAAAGAACACGGATTTATCAGAGTTCATAAATCATTTCTTGTAAATTTAAACTTTATCAGCAGTTTTGAAAAAACAACTGACTGTTTGATAATGAGTAATAAACTGAAAGTTCCCGTATCGGTACGAAAAAAAGAATCGGTGCTTCAAATACTTGATACTATTTAAAGTCTAGATTTCAAAGTTGAAATTATGAATATTATTAAAAAAACATCTGTTGTTTCAATAATTATCTTTTTTTGTTTAAATGTATTTTCACAAAATACAACGTTGAATAATTTATTAAATGAATTAAAAACTGCAAAAGAAGATACCAATAAAGTTAATTTACTGTATAATATAGCAAAAAAATATCTTTATAATATTCCCGATTCAGCTTTAAAATATAACGATACAGCACTAAATTTGGCAAAAAAATTAAACTACCTAAAAGGAACAGCTGCCTCATACGATATTTTAGGAGTATATTTTCAAAACAAAGGAGAATATCATAAAGCCGACAGTTTATACCGAATAAGTTTAAATATTAGAAAAGAGTTAAATAATCAAGAATTAATAGCTGTTTCATATAATAATCTGGGAGTATTAAATCGTAAAAAAGGCTCATACCCTGATGCTGAAGAATATTTTTTAAAAGCACTTGAAATACATAAAAAATACAATGATACTCTGTATCTGTCAAGAGTATATAATAATTTAGGCTTGCTTATGGATAATGTAGGCAAGTACGAAAAAGCAGTAGAATACCATCTACAAAGTCTTGCCATGCGTGAACAACTCGGTAATCAACAAGCTATTGCTTCATCATATAATAACTTGGGCATTGTTTATATATCATTAAAAAATTATGACAAAGCACAAGAGTATATGCAAAAAAGTTTGGCTATAAAAAAAAACATAGGAAGTAAAAGTCAACTACAATCAGCATATATAAACTTGGGAAATGTTAAATATCATCAAAAAAAGTATGATGAAGCATTAAATTTATACGAAAAAAGTTTGAATATAGCCAAACAACTGGGTGATAAGCGAAATATAGCAGCACTTCTTGCAAATATGTCGTTTATAGCACAAAAAAAAGGTGATTTACAAAGAGCTGTTTCATACAATTTAGAAAGTATAAAAATATTGAAAAAGACAGGAAATATTTCGCAATTATGTAATTCTTACATTGATTTATCACATTCATTATATTATCTAAAAGAATATAATAAAGCATACGATTATGCTATTAAGGCTAAAAATATAACTAAAGAAAATAACGATTTACCATCGCTAAAAGCAACTCTCAATTTACTTTATAAAATAAAATTTGCACAAAAAGATTATATCCTTGCCGATAAATATTTAAACGAATATATTGTTATAAAAGACTCTATATTTAATCAAAAAAGCAATAATAGAATTTTAGAATTACAAACAAAATATGATACAGAAAAAAAAGAGCAAGCATTTATTGATTTATCTAAACAAAAAGAGATTACCGAATTAAAAAATAAACAATATCTCTATTTTTTATATATTTTGTTAATTCTGTTTTCGGCATCGGTTATTGTGGGATTGTTATTGCTCAGACACAGTAAATTAGAAGCCAAACAAAAAGCTATTGAATTGGAACAACGATTATTACGTTTGCAAATGAATCCGCATTTTATATTTAACTCTTTAAGTGCTATTCAAGAATATATTTTAAATAACAATCCTATTGAAGCAAGTTCGTATCTATCTGATTTTGCAAAACTTATGAGAGCAATATTAACTAATTCAGCAGATAATTTTATTACTCTCGAAAAAGAGATTGAAACAGTAGATGCTTATCTGAAATTGCAACATTTAAGACTATCCGACAGATTTGATTATAAAATTGATATTACCGATAATATTGATAGTGAAGATATATTGGTTCCGCCAATGTTATTGCAACCTTTTATTGAAAACTCAATAGTTCATGGTTTTGGTAAACAATTAAAAGATAAAATTTTTATTAAAGTATCTTTTGAAAAAGATAACGACTTTTTAATTATAAAAACACAAGACAACGGTATAGGACGTAAAAACAGCGATAACAACAAAGAGCATAAGTCAATGTCGGTTTCAATAACCAACCAGCGAATAAAGTTACTATCTGAAAAATATAATACCGAAATTAATTTTGAAATTATTGATTTAAAAACTTCCGATAATCAACCTGCAGGAACATTAGTTCAGTTTAAAATTCCTATAAATTTACGATAAACGATTAAAACCCGACGTTAACAAATCAGATTCCAACGTTAACAAATCATCTGTTTTTTCTCTGTTATTATTTTTAGAAGTTTGAATAACAAATTAAAAGTAATTCCTACAATTACTTTAAAGTTTAATATTTTAAATTCTAACTAAATTTTATTTATTATGAAAAACAATAATTTAATTAAAACAATTTTTTTTACATTTCTACTTATTATATCTGCAAATGTATTTTCACAAAGTACTTTTTCATTTCATTTTGGTGGTGCATTTCCAATGGGTAACTTCGGAAGTGACGATTTTGACAGTAAGCATACAAGTGGAGCAGGCACAGGCTTTAATGTAGGCATGCAATTTAATTATCAGCTAAACGAAAACGGATTAGGATTATTTGGTGAAGCTAACTTCAACTATAACGGATTACAAAGTGATTATAAAGATGATTTAGATAATTATTTTGATATCCCTTCCTCTGCCGATATTACATATTATAAATTTTTAAATTTCCCTATATCTGCAGGTTTAAGTTATACTTTTGCCGCCAACGATAAAGTATCATTATTATGCAATGCAGGTTTAGCTGTAAATTTTTGTAAAACAACCGATTTTGTAGCTGAATATAATGATAATAAAGGCAAAATAAGTGCAGATATGATGACCAGTTTTGGTTTTAAAATTGGCGGAGGTGTTTTATTAAATAATAAAGTAACCATTGAAGTTAATTATTTTGGATTGGGCTCTCCTGATCTTAAAACAACAATAAAATTTATTGAAGACGGAGAAGTAACATATAAAGACAAAGAAACCTATAAAAGTAAAGATATAGCAATATTAAATTTAACTGTGGGTTTTAGGTTTTAATAACTCTAAAAATTCCCACATATCAAAGTTAAATACTTGATAGTCACGGCATGAATTCTATTTAAAATCTCATGTTTTACTATTATGAATATTTTTAAATCAATAATTCACACCATAATTTTGAAGATACAGGACAAACTTGTGCATATTTAAGGAAATAACAGACCTAATAAGTTTTATTTAAATAATAATAATCAAGAAAATAACTTATTAGACCTTTATAACTTAATTAAGGATATTCAACTTAGATTTCTTGTTAATTTACGATAAACGATTAAACCCCGACGTTAACAAATCAGATATCAACGTTAACAAATTGTCTATTTTTTACACCATTGTATTAAACTAATTTTAATAAACTTTTTGTTTAACTAATAACTAAGTCATTATGAAACTTTTAACTTATATTTTAGGCGTAATTGCAGGACTTACCATTATTCTTGGCTTATTTTTCAAACTACAACAATGGTCGGGAGCAGGAGTAATTATTGGTATATCAATTATTTCATGCGTAATGTTTATTCCCTTGTTTGCTATTTATCAATATAATAAAAGCAAAAAATAATAAATCAACTAATTAATAACCTTTAAAACAAATTTATTATGAAAAAATTATTTTATTTTCTAGCAGTATTTGGTTTTATTTTTCTTATTACTTCGTGTGATAAAGATGATGATGAAACAGTAGTTAAAAAAGCTACATTAGATTTAACTGTTAAAACACAGCCCGAAGGCGGAAAATCAGTAAATTCCGTTAATTGTGAATTTACGGGAGCAGTAAGTACTTCCAACAAATCAATTCAGGTAACAGTAGAATGGTGGTGGGAAAGTCTTGACCATAGCAATTCTAAAATAATGAACTCTGAACAAGTTACATTCAGTTCTACATCTGCAACTTCTAAATCTACTGTTTATAAAGCAGGGACAGGTTATATATTACTTAATTATTATTGGGTAAAATTCAAATGGACAGATGACGATGGTTCTCATGAAATGGAAAGTGGTAAGGCTTACTGCACAAATGGTTATAAAAGCTCTATGTTATTTCCAAATCAACCGTTTTTATCAATAAATTAAATAAACAATAAATAAATGGAAACAATGCGGATAAAAATCCCGAGATAGACCAAAAACAAACTAATTTAGAAATATTCAATTTATAGAAATTGCTTAATCGTAAAGAAAATGGTATATTTTTCGGGTCAAAGGCTGTGTATAATTATATGCACAGCCTCTTGTGTTAAAAAAACTCATCTTTAAAATTTACCAAATACAATTTATTTACCGGTCGGGTAAAAGCTGTGTAAAGCCACCGCAGATATTCAGTATTCATCATCTCATCGGTTAGCCAACCTTGGTCAACAAAAACAGCATCCCACTGTCCGCCTTGTGCTTTGTGACAAGTAATAGCATAACTAAATTTTACTTGAAGAGCATTAAAATATTGATTCTCTTTTACAGCCTTTATTTTAGCTCGCTTAGTTCGCAAATTTTCGTAGTCTTCCATTACCGAATAAAACAACTTATTATTTTGCTCTTGCGATAACGAAGCTGTTTCCGATGTTAAAGTGTCAAGCAAAATAGTAGTATCAATTTCAAGCTCTGGATAATCCAAAAACCTTACCGACACATCGGCAAATCTGAACCCGTAAAGTTCTTTATACTTACCTATACGGGTAATTTCAACAATATCACCGTTTGCAATAAAATCGGTATATTTTTTATCGTCATCCGACAACCAAAAATAATTATTTTTAACTACCATAAGAAAATCGCCGACCGACAGTTCATCTTCATACCATAAAATTTGTTGTCGTATTCCTTGATTAAATCTGTTTGCCCTTTTATTTGAACGACATACTACAATAGTATTGTCGGCACCGTATTTTCCGTAACAGTTATCTATTTCTTCAATTAAATCAACTCCCGACAATTTAACAATATCATTAAAATTATGAATATCAAATTTTGGATAATTATTATCTTTCTCGGAAATTTTTGTTCGTATTAAAGTAGCATTACGTAAAATTCCCGATTTATCCGATTGCCTTACCACTTGTGTAAGTTCATATTCAATAATATCAAACCCCATACTATCAACAACTTTTTTATTCAGAGCAGGACTAACATCTAATCCCACAGGCGGAAGTTGGGCTGTATCGCCTGTTAAAATTAATTTACAATTAACACCCGAGTAAACATACTCCATAAGGTCGTCAAGCACTCTGCCCGAACCGAATATTGAATTTTCAAAAGAGTTGTTTGCTATCATTGATGCCTCATCAACAATAAAAAGAGTATTGCGATGCAAATTTTTATCAAGAGTAAACTCTCCTATCCCGTCCTTTTGCGATTTTTGACGATAAATTTTTTTATGAATAGTTGATGCCTGTTTACACGAATATACCGACAGCACTTTTGCGGCACGTCCTGTGGGAGCCAGCAATACCGATTTCATTCGCAATGCAGGCAAACTTTTTACCAACGCACTTATAACCGATGTTTTTCCTGTTCCGGCATATCCTTTTAAAATAAAAACTTTATCGTGACCGGAACTGTTTTTTAAATCTAAAATAAAATCAGCAAGCAAATCAATTAATTGCTCTTGATTATCAGTAGGAATATATCCCAATTTATCGGTTAATATTTCAATAATGCGATTTTTTACCATAATTTAACACGAAATTTGCAAATGAAGAATTGTCATACTAAAATTATTTTTAAATTTGCATCCAAACTTAATTAAATTAGTTTAAGTTTTTTTATGGAATTTATCTTATTTTTTATCTTATTTAAGTTGCAATAAAAAATGCTTAAACAAAATAAGTTTTTTATATTTGAAAATATTTAAAGAATACATAATTTATTTATAAACTTTATACAAATGAAACCGACAATGTCGGAGATAATTATTTTTCGACATCTGAAGAATAATTATAATTTATTAAATATCAAATAATTACTAAATTTTAAACAGATGAAAAAAGTTATTCAAATTTTATTGGCTGTTCTTATTATTGTAATGGCGTATCTTTTGGTAGAATCAATAATGAAACCCATACGTTTCAAAAAAGAACAAACACACAGATATGCTGTTACAATTCAGAATCTCAAAGATATTCGTAAAGCACAACTTGCATATAAAGATGTTTATGGCGAGTTTACAGGTAGTCTTGATACTCTGACAAATTTTGTAAAATACGATTCATTAAAAATTATTTACAAAAAAGGTGAAATTCCCGAAGAGATGTTAGGTAAAATTACCGAAAAAGAAGCTATTGCCAAAGGTATTATTGTTCGTGATACTATTCGTATAGCAGTGCTTGATTCTCTTTTCGGAAAAGATTATCCTGCTGATTCTTTACGCTATATTCCGTTTTCGGGAGGTAAAGAATTTAAAATGGCTGCCGGAGAAGTTGTTACAGGTTCAAAACTTAAAGTTAAAGTTTTTGAAGCAAAAGCACCAAGTAAATGGATTTTACGCGGTCTTGATAAACAAATGATTATTAACTTTAACGACGGTTGGGATTATCCGGGATTAAAGGTTGGTTCACTTGAAGAAGCTAACAATGCCGCAGGTAATTGGGAATAAACATTTAACAATTTTAAAATTAATATTTTGATTGAACAGGTTAAATTTTTAGATAAATCTTTTAACTCAAACAATATTAATAATTATCATTTATCCCTTCAGATAAGTCTGAAGGGATTTTCTTTGTGTTTACTCGACCGTGAACGCAATAAATTTATTGCCCTTGAAAATTATTATTTCGATAAAATATCATCGTATAATATTCTTTTAGAAGAAATTCAGGAAATATTTAATGATTACAATATTCTTAATCAAAATTACAATCACGTAAAGTTACTTTTTACAACAACAAAATTTACATTTATCCCTTCACCTTTTTTTGACCACAAAGAGATAAATACATTTTTTTCGTTTAATCACGAAATATCCGAAAACGAAACTATACACACAAATTATACTTACGGAAATTCATCATACACAGTATTTTCTGTTCCTGATATTATTGAAACATTTTTTAAAGAAAAATTTCCGAATTTGAAAATATATCATCATTCTTGCCCAATGATTGAAGATATTTTACTGCAAAGTAAATTAAACGACAATAAACCTAAAGTTTACCTGAATATATTACAGGATGTTGTTGATTTTGTAGTTGTTGACAATAATAATCTTAAAATTTTCAATACTTTTTTTTATACTTGTGAATCCGATTTTATCTATTTTATATTAAATGCCTTTAATCGTTTAAAGCTATCATCAGTAGAAACACCAATAACTATTTCAGGAATAATTAAAACTAATGACAAAAAAATAGAAACACTGAAAAAGTATATAAAGCAGATTGTTTTTGCTCGTTATCCCGGGCATTTTGAATATGCATACGGATTTAATGAAATTCCCGAACACTATTTTATCAACTTAATTAATCTTTACCAATGCGTATAATCAGCGGAAAGTTTAAAAAAAAATCTATTATTCCTCCTAAAAATTTCAAAGCTCGCCCCACAACCGACATGGCAAAAGAGAGTTTTTTTAATATTATTGAAAATGAATTTGATATTGCAACATTGAAAGTTCTCGATTTGTTTAGTGGAACAGGCGGCATAAGCTACGAATTTTTATCTCGCGGATGCCCTGATATTACTTGTGTTGAGATAAACTTTTTGCATTATTCATTTATAAAAAAAACAATTGCAGAATTAAATGGTAAAGATAAAGCTCATGTTGTAAAAGCTAATGCTTTCAGATATCTTGAGAAATGCCCGCACCAATTTAACTTGATTTTTGCCGACCCTCCTTACAATATCAAGGGTATTGAAACTATTCCCAATCTTGTGTTTGACAATAATTTACTGCTATCCAATGGACTGCTTATTGTCGAACATTCTGCAAATACTGTATTTACAGGAAATAAATATTTACGTAATCAGAAAAAATACGGCAGCGTAAATTTCAGCTTTTTTGAGAATATTTGAAAAACTAATCTTTCAATGAATAATATTATACTTTTTTAACCCTTTAAGAGCATTTTGCAATCTCTCCTCTCCTACTCCCGAAACTACAAAATACGGAAACCCGAATTTTTCCATTTCACTTTTGTAAATACCGGAAAGTTTTATTCGCATTTCACCGCCGTTTTCTCTAACAGGGTCGGAAATCCACGGTAAATCGGTATTACATAACAGATGCAGACACACAGGCAATTGTTCAATTGCGTTAATTAACCAATTAGGACTTTTATTATAAACCACATCAAACCATACTTTAGTAATTATCAAACCTGTGTCAAAAATTGTTAAACCCGAATTATCAGAAACAACTGTTTTAAACTGATTTATCTGCAATCGAGCTATATCTTCAACATCCGAATAAGTATATTTCCTGTTAAGATTTTCAATATATTCGCGTGATAATTCAGGAATACGATTACAATTTAAAACCTTTGCCAAACTATCCGCCAGCCAAGTTTTACCCGTAGATTCGGCACCCGTTATTACAACAAACTTTTTGTTAATTTGTGTTGTTTTTTCCATTCTTTATTCCATTCAATATATCCGGCAACAGCTAAAATAGTAAGCACAACAAACAGAATTATCGACGGATAAAGTCCTCGGTAATAATACAATCCTATCGATACAGCATCTACAATTATCCATATAATCCAATGTTCGATAATTTTTCGCGTAAGCATCCACGTTGCCGTAAAACTAAGCGATGTGGTAAACGAATCAACCCAAGGAACAGGTGAATCGGTAAAATAAATTAAAAATTGTGCTATTAAAACAAACAGTATAAATGTAACTGCCGACAATATTAACCACTGTTTCGGTGTTAAACGCGATACCGGTAATTCTGTTTTTTCACCACTGTTGTTGCTATCAAGTCTTGCCCAATGTATCCAGCCGTAAACACCCATTACTACATAATACACTTGAAGTGACATATCGGCATATATTTTTGAATCGAAAAATACATACAAATATAAAAACGAAGATATAATACCGAATATCCAACACCATATATTTTGTTTTATCGATAAAATTATATATGCTAAACCTGTTGCAACAGCAGTTATTTCTATCCAATTCTGAATAAACCAATTCATTGTTTTTGAGTGTTTGTGCAGATAAGATAAATGTTTTTGTATAAATACTAAAATAAAGTCAGGGCTTTGCAGATTAGATTATTGTAAATTAGCAAAGTCTTGACTTTTTAAGCAGTTTTTGTTTTTATCTTCCTAACTTTTTATTATATAAATCATCGTTTAATATTACTTCTACCGATTTTTTATAAATAGGGTCAACCTCATTAATTATCTCAAAAAACTCGGAATTAGAAAATAAATTTCGTGCAATCAATGCCTTTATATTTGTTTTAAGGCTGTTAAGACTTTTATTATATTCCTTTTCGTTAAATTCCAACTTCTCTTTCTCGGCATAGTCGGTTAGTTCTTTAAGCATCTTATCGGTAACCGTAAAATTATCTTTATAATATGAAAAATCTTTACCGTTTTTATACTGTTTTTCAAGTTTTTTACGGTTTTTATCCATATAATTAATTACATAATGATTTAAAATGCCCTTACGAATTAAGTTACTGTAATATTTTGAATAATCAACAGTATCAATAGGCACAAATATATCAGGTAATATTCCGCCGCCGCCGTAAACGGTTCTTTTATTTACAAGAGTAAAATATTTTAACGAATCGGGGAAATGCACAGAATCTTCATTAAGCAATTCGCCATTATTATACCTGTTAATCAAGTCTTTATGATATTCATCAACACCTTTTGCATACGACTTTTGGATACAACGCCCCGACGGAGTATAATAGCGAGCAATTGTAAGTCGCATAGCCGAACCGTCGGGCAACCCGAATTGACGCTGCACAAGTCCTTTACCAAAGCTTCGACGACCGACAACAACACCTCTGTCCCAGTCTTGAATAGCTCCGGTAACAATTTCACTTGCCGATGCCGAACCTTCATCAATCATAACTACAACTTTTCCTTGCTCAAAATTACCGCGACTTGTAGCTCTTAAATCCTGACGTGGAGAATGCGTACCCAAAGTATAAACAATCATCTGTCCGCTTTTTAAAAACTCATCCGCCAAATCATGAGCCATATTCAAATAACCACCTCCGTTGTTTGATAAATCAAGTATTAAATTCTCGGCACCTTCGGCTTTTAGTTGCTTCACGGCTTTACGATATTCATCCATTGTTGTTGCCGAGAATCTGTTGAGTTTAATATATGCTACCTTAGCATCTTTATCAACCATATAAGCGGCATCAAGACTATAAATAGGAATTTTATCGCGAATAACTGTAAAATCAATTAATTCGGAACTTTTTCCGCGTTTTATTTCAAGGTCAACTTTTGTTCCCTTTTTTCCGCGTAATTTATCAAATACCATTTGATTGGTTAACCCGATACCTGCTACATTCTCACCATCAATAGTTACAATACGGTCACCTGCCATTATACCTACTTTTTCGGAAGGACCACCCGAAATTGGAGTAACAACAATTAAAGTATCATCCATTATATTAAACTGAATACCAATACCGTCGAAACTTCCTTGTAAAGGTTCGTTCATTCGTTTTACTTCGTCTTTGGTAATATATACAGAGTGCGGGTCAAGTTCCTTAAGCATTTGAACTATAGCATCTTCAACAAGTTTACTGCTGTTTACCGTATCTACATAAAAATTGTCAATTAGTCCGAGAACTTTTGAAAATTTATAAACATCATCGTTAAATAACTGACTGTATCCGTTAATGTTAAACAAAAACACAGATAAAACCACACTTAATAAAATCTTTTTAATCATAATTATAACTTAATGGTAAATTAATATTCAATACTGTTTGGAAGCATCAAAGTTACAATAAAATTCTTTTTGTAAAATTATTGCCGCTATTTTAATGTTTTTTTAACAGTTTTTCAACGGAGTTGAAAGTGAAAAGTTTATAAAGTTGAAAGTAAGCGTCTAGTAATCTATTTCCAGTTAAAAGTTGTCATTTCGAACGATAGTGAGAAATCCCTTAGCAAATCGTAGAAGTTATTAGCAAAGGGTTGGCTACAGACTTCGCCTTTACAATGACAGATATAATGAGTTTAAAGTTATTTAATGAATAATTCAATATTTCAATGTTCTACACCATTAGAAAAAAGAGCGTGCAAGATTAATTGCTAACAATAATAATAAAAAGTATATTTGTAGATTGTAATAATTAAAGGAATATTAATGAAAGTAATATCAAAAAAAGCAATTTCAAGACGAGAGTATTGGATTGAAGAGATAAAAAATATAAGTGGTAATTTCGGCGATGAAGCTCAACGTCTCGAAAATGAACTTGAACTTGAAATAAAAAAATATGGAAAATCTGTCTTGATTGACCATTTAAGACTTTGTGGTAATATTCCTGAAATGTATGGTCACGATACAAGTGAAGAAAAACAGTATTCAAAATATACTGACGCTCTTTTGTCTTTTGCATATAAAGCAATGGGATTAAAAAGTGCAGTTTTAACAGAAAGAGCAGATGTGGCAGATGTTGATGTTTATGCTAAGAAATATAGTTTTGTTGCAGACGCAAAAGCATTTAGATTAAGTAGAACTGCAAAAAATCAAAAAGATTTTAAAGTTCAAGCAATGGATAATTGGAAACACGGAAAACCATATGCTATGGTAGTTGCACCTATTTATCAATTGCCAAGTCGTTCAAGTCAAATTTACCAACAAGCATCAACACGAAATGTGTGTATTTTTACATATTCTCATCTTTCCTTATTGGTAAATTATGCAATTGAAGAAAGTCATTCAAAAGCAGAAGAATTATTACATAGAATATTTAAAATTACTCCAGCACTTAATCCGTCAAAAAGTGCAAATGATTATTGGTTAACAGTTAATAAAACAATCTTAGATTTTTCAAAAGTTCTTAATGAATTATGGCAGATTGAAAAAATTGCTTCTGTGGAAGCTATAGAAATTGCTAAATATGAAGGATTGAAATATTTAGCATCTGAAAGAGAAAAAATAATGCGAATGACACACGATGAAGCGTTAAAAGAATTGATTAAGCTAAGTAAAATAGAAAGTAAAATAAAAATCATTGAAAGTATTAGTGATAATGGTCTATTTGAAATTAAATAATATGACATCAAATTATATAAATAAAGTTACAATTGGAAATTGCGTAGAAGTATTAAAAAACTTTGATGAAAATTCTATTGATTTAACCGTTACCTCACCGCCATATGATAACCTTAGAACATATAAAGGATTTGTATTTCCATTTAAAGAAATTGCCAATGAATTATTTAGAGTTACAAAAGAAGGTGGTGTAGTTGTTTGGGTTGTCGCAGATGCTACAATAAAAGGCTCAGAAACTGGAACAAGTTTTGAACAAGCTCTTTATTTCAAGGAAATTGGATTTAACCTTCACGATACAATGATTTTTCAAAAACAAAATCCAATACCTCAAATATATAGAAAACGATATAATAATGTCTTTGAATATATGTTTGTATTTAGTAAAGGAACAGTAAAGACACACAATCCTATTATGATAGACACTTTACACGGTGGTTTAAAACTAAATGGCACAACTTATAAGAATTATTCAAAAGGAGAACAAAAAAGAGAAAAATTAGCAAAACCTGTAAAGGATAAAAAAATCAAAGGTAATATTTGGGAATATGTAGTAGGAAAAAAAGCAGAAGACCAAGAAGCAAAAGGACATCCTGCACCATTTCCAAGTGCATTAGTAAGAGACCATATCATATCTTGGACAAATAAAGATGATATTGTTTTAGACCCAATGTGCGGAAGTGGAACTACTTGTAAAGTTGCTGTTCAGCTTAATCGTAATTATATCGGAATAGATGTGAGTGAAGAATATTGTGAAATGGCAAAAAAACGAATTGAAATCTATAAAAGACAACCAACTCTTGAGTTTGAATAAGAAAAAACAGTGTAGAACAATGTATATAGAAAATAGGCGAAACTGTGGTAATATCAAGGATTGTAGCCTGTATAATATTTCTTGCAATTTGAAAGTTTCGTGTTTCAAAATCGCCTACTTTTCATATACTTACCAATATAATGCTATAATGAGTTAAAAATAAAATCATATTTTATTTAGTAATTTGACTGCTGAAAGTATATATAACTAATAATAGAAAAACGACTATATCTGAGATAATTATTTTCAAATAATCAAACTAATGATTGTATTTATTAAGTATCAGGTTATTACAAAATTTTAAACATATAAAGAATTATAATATTACACAACAATAGAGATTATAATTATTAAATTTTATAAAAACAATGAAAAGAGTATGTCTGTTTTGTAGTTCAAATATTGGAGCTGACACAGTTTTTAGAGAAACAGCCAAAGAGTTGGGAAAAGTATTAGCCGACAACAATATCGATTTAGTTTACGGTGGTGCAAATGTAGGATTAATGAAAGTAGTAGCAACTGAAATGTTACGCCACGGTAGAAAAGTTACAGGAATAATTACAGAGTTTTTAGCAAAAAAACATCTCACACAGCCTGATATTACCGAATTAATAACAGTGCAAACAATGCATCAGCGAAAAGCTAAAATGACAGAATTAGCAGACGGTTTTATAGTTTTACCCGGAGGATATGGCACTCTCGAAGAACTTTTTGAGATATTGACCGGCGGACAGTTAAGTTTTCATAATAAACCTGTTGCCATAATAAATGTAAACGGTTATTATGATTTTTTGCAAAAGCAACTCGAAAGAATGATATCAGAGAAAATGTTGCTTGAGCCTCATGCAGGAATTGCTAATTTTGTAAAAACACCTCAACAGGCAATTGAAATTCTAAAAGAATTTGAATATCCTGTGATTGAAAAATGGATTGATGACATTATTGAAGATAACAAGTAACAAAAAAGTTATATAAAAACCTCTTCACCGATTAGAGTTTATAGTTTGTATCATCCCATATTATTCATAAACAGTTACTATACTATTAGTCTTAAAAATCTATAAACAAAATTCTTTACACCTCAGTGTTATTTAATTAGTAATAATAAAATAAATAATTAACAACAACTGTAACTATTTAAAAACTATTACGACTAAAGGTTTATTATGTATTTTATTATATTTGAAAAATTTTAAAACAAATAAACATGAAAAAAGTATTTTATTTTACAGTTGCGGGAATGATGCTGTTTGCAGCTCAATCGTGCACTCAACAACAAACAAAAAATATGAACGAACCAAAACCCATTGATTTGGCAAATTTGGATACTACGGCTAATCCTGCCGAAGATTTTAATCAATATGCCAACGGCGGATGGATAAAAAATCATCCTATTCCTGAAGATAAAAGCTCGTTTGGAACATTCAATGAACTTATTGACAAAAACGAAAAACAACTTAAAGAAGTTGTAACAGGTATTGCCAAAGCAAATAACCCAAAAGGTTCAGTTGCCGAAAAAATAGCAATGTTTTACAATTCGGGAATGGATACCGTAACAATTGAAAAAAACGGAACAGCAATACTAAAAGACGAATTTGACAGAATAGATAAAATATCTTCTCTTGAAGACATTGAACAACAATTTATTCATTTTCATAAATATTTTATATCTGCCGGTTTCGGATTATATGGTGGTCCTGACGAAAAAAACAGTGATATGGTAATCACACAAGTAGGACAAAGCGGATTAGGACTTCCTGATAGAGATTACTATTTATCTGATGCTGAGCGTTTTGCCAATATACGCGATAAATACAAAGAACATATGACAAAAATGTTTATGCTTTTTGGCGACGATGCAAAAACAGCTGCTGCTAATACTCAAGAAGTTTACGATATTGAATATAAACTTGCAGAAGTGTCAATGGATAGAATTACACAACGTAACCCTCATAAAACATACAACAAAAAAACAGTTGAAGAACTTCAAGAGTTAACTCCAAACTTTAATTGGGAAATATATCTTACAGAATTGGGTTTACCCGATGTAAAAGAAGTTATTGTAGGACAACCTGACTTTTTAAAAGGGTTCAACGATTTACTTACAAGCAAGTCTATTGATGATTGGAAAGCATATTTAAGATGGAATCTGATAAATTCAAGTGCATCGTATCTTAACGACGATGTGGTAAAACAAAATTTTGATTTTTACGGAAAAACACTTTCGGGAACACCCGCTATGCGTCCTCGCTGGAAACGTGTTCTTAGTGCTACAAACAGAACTTTAAGCGAAGCAGTAGGACAAATTTATGTGGAAAAATATTTTCCGCCCGAAGCAAAAGAACGTATGCTTAAACTTGTTGGCAATTTAAAAACAGCTTTAGGCGAACGTATTCAAAACCTTACATGGATGAGTGAAAGCACAAAAGACAGTGCTATTAATAAATTAACAGCCATTAGAGTAAAAATAGGTTATCCCGATAAGTGGAAAGATTACTCTAAACTTGAAGTAAAAGATGATGCTTATGCTTTAAATATAATGAGAGCTCGTGAATTTGCATTTAACAGAATGATTAATAAAATTGACAAGCCTGTTGACAAATCAGAATGGCACATGTCACCTCAAACTGTTAATGCTTATTATAATCCTACTGCAAACGAAATTGTATTTCCTGCAGGAATTTTACAACCTCCATTCTTTTTCCTTAACGGAGACGATGCCGTTAATTACGGAGCTATAGGTGTAGTTATCGGACACGAAATGACTCACGGATTTGATGATCAAGGACGTTTGTTCGACAAAAAAGGTAATCTTAACTCGTGGTGGACAGAAGAAGATTCTAAACAATTTAAAGAAAGAACTGATGTATTGGTTCGTCAATTTAATGAATTTGTTGTTTTAGACAGTATTCATGCCAATGGAGAATATACTCTGGGTGAAAACATTGCCGATTTCGGCGGACTTAATGTTTCATTTACTGCATTCAAAAAAACAGAGCAATGGAAACATCAAGATAAAAAAATTGACGGATTTACTCCGAATCAACGTTTTTACTTAGCTTATGCTCATGTATGGGCTCAAAATATACGCGACGAAGAAAAACTTAGAAGAACACAAGAAGATGTTCACTCTTTGGGTAAATTCAGAGTAAACGGACCTCTTAGAAACTTACCGGAATTTCATGCTGCATTTAATGTAAAACCCGGTGATTACATGTATCTGCCTGAAAATGAAAGAGCAATAATTTGGTAGTTATATCATTATAATATATTACGAAAAAGTCCAACTTTTAAAAGTTGGACTTTTTTTTTTAACAATATCAAGTTCAAACCAACAAGATTAAAAAATAATTAGTAAATTCGGGGCTGTTTTGAAATAAATAAATTTTAAATAAATATTTGGGATACAATCCCTCAAAATAAAATAAATAATGAAGGTTGATGTATTATTAGGACTTCAATGGGGTGATGAAGGAAAAGGCAAAATTGTTGATGTTTTAACCCCTGAATACAATGTGATAACAAGATTTCAAGGTGGAGCAAATGCCGGTCACAGTCTTGAATTTAACAATACAAAACATGTTCTGCATCTGATACCTTCAGGCATTTTTCACGACAGTGTAATAAATATTATAGGTAACGGCGTTGTACTCGACCCTGTAGCTTTTAAAAAAGAAATTGACGACCTGAAAAAATTAAATATTGATGTTGTAAAAAGACTACAAATAGCAAAAAAAACTAATTTGATTATTCCTACTCATAAAATTTTAGACGGAGCTTTAGAAAAAACAAAAGGAAAAGAAAAAATAGGCTCTACATTAAAAGGTATAGGTCCGGCATATACCGATAAAATAAGCAGAATTGCTTTAAGAGTAGGTGATATTACTAAAAATAATTTTATTGAAAAATATAAAAAACTAAAAGCTCAACATCTTAAAACCTTATCACTGTATGATTTCAATTTTGAACTTGATGCCATTGAAAAAGAGTGGTTTGAAAGCATAGAGCTTTTAAAGAATTTTAAATTTATAGACAGTGAACACGTTATCAATGACTATATAAAAGAAAACAATATAAGAATTTTAGCCGAAGGTGCTCAAGGTTCATTACTTGATGTTGATTACGGTTCGTATCCATTTGTAACTTCATCGAATACTATTTGTGCAGGAGCTTGCACAGGAATGGGAATTGCTCCTTCAAATATAGGTGAGGTAAAAGGTATTTTTAAAGCATATTGCACACGCGTAGGCTCAGGTCCTTTTCCCACCGAACTGTTTGATAACGACGGACAACGCTTACGCGATGTGGGACACGAATACGGCAGCACAACAGGACGACCACGTCGTTGCGGTTGGCTCGACCTTGTTGCTCTTAAATACAGTGTTACCCTAAACGGCGTTACACAGCTTATTATGACCAAAGCCGATGTTCTCGATGGTTTTAATACCATTAAAATTGCAACAGGTTATAAAGTAAACGGTGAGGTTATCGACTATTTCCCTTACGATATTGAGGATGTAGAACCTGTTTACAAAGAATTTAAAGGGTGGAATTGTGATATTACAAAATATGTTTCTGAAAATGAACTTCCAAAAGAGTTAATGGAGTATATCAGTTTTATTGAAAAAGAAACCGGTGTGCCTGTTAAAATTGTTTCGGTAGGACCTGATAGAGATGCTACTATTATAAGAGAGTAGAAGCTAGAGAGTATAATAATCTAACATTTAAAATTTAAAATCTAATATCTAGTAGTCTAGTATCTAGCAATCTAAAAGTCTAACATACAGATATAAAAAAAGCCGCAAATTGCGGCTTTTTTTATTTAGACTTAAGATTATTTTATTTTTGAATATTCGGTAATTGAAGTCCGTATCCTTTTTTCTTATCTTCTGCTTTAAGCAAAAATCCTACAATTACAGCCAACACTCCAAATGCAGTAAAAATAAGCATCGGATAAGTATAATCATATACGGGAATTTCTGTTCCTGCTGCTTTTGCTGCTGCTACTTGCGGGTTTGTTTTATCAAGAACATAACCTATTAATGCAGGTACTCCCATTAATCCCCAGTTTTGAATCCAGAATATTAACGAATATGCCGAACCAAGTTGGTTTTCAGGAATAATTTTAGGTACAGAAGGCCACATTGCCGATGGAACAAGCGATAAAGCTATTCCAAGAATAATAACCAAAACAACAGCTACATACCAATAATTTAATACGGGTAAAGAAAATACTCCGTGAACAAAAATAATTAATGTAGCACCAATTATCATAATTGTAGCACCTTTCCCTTTTTTATCGTAAATACTACCAAATATTGGTGTTAAGAAAAGTGTTCCTAATGGTAATAAACTTGGAATTAATCCTGCAATTTCTTGGTCTAATCCGTATTTATTAACCATTAAATCGGTAGCATATTTTATAAACGGAAAAACCGAAGAATAAAATAATACACATAAAAGAGCAATTAACCAAAATCCTTTATTGGTAAGAATATGAAGAGCTTCTTTTAACTTAAATGGTTCTTCTTCTGCAATATCTAAATCAGCTTCAGATGCATCAAGTTTTTTATCCATTGCCACATAGATAAAAAATGTTATAAATCCGATTATCAATAATACCAAAGCAAAAGCTATCGGTGCCGAAATACTGGGAGCAATTTTTTCAATAAAACTGCCATCGGGACCTACAACTGTATGTTTATTTGTAAAATACATAGCCAAAGGTACGGGAGCTGCCATAGCCAACAATGTTCCCATACGGGCAACAGCCATTTGCATTCCCATGGCAAGAGCCATTTCATATCCTTTAAACCATTTTACAATAATTTTTGAAACGGTAATACCGGCTATCTCAACACCAACACCAAATATCGCAAACCCGATTGAAGCGACAAAAACCTGTCCTTGTACTCCCATTATTGTTTGCTCTGCCAACTGCGGATGCGAAAAACCGTAATATTTAAGCGTAGCTCCAATAACCATAATACCGGCTGACATTATTCCCGTAAAACGAACACCCATTTTATCAAGAATAATTCCTCCGATAATCAACATACCGAAAAATACATTAAACCATCCATATGCACTTGTAAATAGGCCGTAATTTGTACTCGACCATCTATATTGCTCTTCAATCATCGGTTTTAACGGAGAAATAATATCCGTTAAAAAATATCCGGCAAACATTGTTATGGAAATTATTGCCAATGCCCCCCATCGTGCCGATTTATTGTCTCTTAGAGATTGTCTAATTGCTTCTGTCATAATCTATTTTTAATATTATAAACTATTTTATTTTTTAGGAACACTTTTTAAAGTTTCCAGTAACCAATTATAAAATTTTTGAACTGTCTCAATATTTACTTTTTCATCGGGTGAGTGAGGAAATCTGATTGTTGGCCCAAATGAAATCATATCCCAGTTAGGATATACACCACCAAGCAAACCACACTCTAATCCTGCATGAATAGCTTTAATCTCAGGAATCTTTCCGTAAAGATTTTTATAAGTATTTTGCATTGTTTTAAGAATATCAGAATCCATATTCGGTTTCCATCCCGGATACTCTCCGTCAAACTCTACTCTTGCATCTGCTAAAGCAAAAACACTACCTATTGCATTTGCCAAATCTTCTTTTGCCGAATCAACTGACGAACGTAGTAAACATTGAACCATAACCTCGTTACCGTAAGTTTTACAACAGCCAAATTAGTTGATGTTTCCACCAATCCTTTCATATCCTGACTCATGCGAATAACTCCATTAGGGCATCCATAAACCGCTTTTGTAAGACGACTTTGAACTCCGTCTGATATCATCTTTTTAGGCATTTCTGCATCTTCAACAACTATTTTCACTCCCGGATCTGCCGATGCTAATTCTGCCTGAATTTTAGCTTCAAATTTTGCTACATAATTATTAAGTTCACCTGCTTTATTTTCAGGGAATAAAAATGTTGCAAAAGCCTCACGAGGAATAGCATTACGCAAGCTACCTCCCTGAACATCAGTCAAATGAATACCATAATCTCTATTTGCTTCATATACAAAACGGAACAATATTTTATTGGCATTACCTCTTTCCAAAGGAATATCAAGTCCTGAATGTCCGCCTTTTAATCCTGTAATGCTTATTTTATAAGCCTTAACTCTCGATGGTATCTCTTTTAATTTAGCATCAAAATAAAAATTACCGTTTATACCTCCTGCACATCCTACATACAATTCTCCTTCATCTTCCGAATCCATGTTTAAAAGAATATCTCCTTTTAATACATTAGGTTCCAAAGCAAAAGCTCCGGTCATTCCGGTTTCTTCATCTATTGTAAAAAGTCCTTCAATCGGCCCATGCTCAACATCTTTTGATGCTAAAACAGCCATTGCTGCAGCTACTCCAATACCATTATCTGCTCCAAGAGTTGTTCCGTCGGCTGTTACCCACTCACCATCAACATAAGCTGTAATAGGATCTTTTTCAAAATCGTGATTTTTATCGCTGTTAGCTTGCGGAACCATATCAATATGTCCTTGCATTACAACTCCTTTTCGGTCTTCGTATCCCGGAGTTGCAGGCTTACGAATAATCACATTTCCTACCTTATCTACAATAGTTTCAAGTCCTAAATCTTCACCGAATTTTTTCATAAAAGCAGTTACTGCTTCTTCGTGCTTTGAAGGACGAGGTATTTGTGTCAATTGATAAAAATATTCCCAAACTGCTTTGGGCTCTAAATTTCTAATGTCACTCATTATATTTTTCCTCCTAATTAATTTTAATTTTTAAAAAGTTCGAATTTAATAAAATAAATTAAACTATTAATAAAATATACTTTTTAACACAAAAGTTTTATTTTTTTAAATTAAATGATTTTAACTTATTACTAATACGTTATAAATTATCTTTAATAAAATTTACCATTTTTGTATAAAGATGATAACGAGTATTACCTCCGTAAATGCTGTGATTGCGATTTGTATAAAAGAAAAGTTCAAATTGCTTATCTGCTTGAACAAATGCCTCCGATATTTCAAGAGTATTTTGCATATGAACATTATCATCAGCTGTTCCGTGAATAATCAATAGCTCACCTTCCAACTCACTCACATGATTAATTGGTGAATTTTCATCGTAACCTTCGGGATTTTCTTGCGGAGTTCGCATAAATCTTTCGGTATAAATATTATCGTAATAACGCCAATTGGTAACCGGTGCAACAGCAATTCCCGCTTTAAAATAATCTGCTCCCTGTGTCATACAATTAAGAGCCATAAATCCTCCGTAACTCCATCCCCAAATACCTATTCTTGCAGAGTCGATATAATTTAAGCTGCCAAGATATTTTGCTCCTGCAATTTGGTCTATTGTTTCATATTTTCCCAATTGCAAATATGTGCACTTGCGAAACTCCTCTCCTCTTGCTCCTGTTCCTCGCGGGTCAACACAAGCCACAATATAACCTTCACTTGCCAACACTTGTTCCCAGCCTACCCAAAAATTATCGAGCACTTGTTGCGAATTAGGCCCGCTATATTGAGTCATCAATACAGGATACTCTTTATTTGGATCAAAATCAATAGGTTTTACTATCCAACCATTTAACTCAACTCCCTCATCGGTTGTAAATTTAAAAAACTCTTTTGGTGAAAATGTCGAAAGTTGTAATTTATCTTTTAACTTTCTATTGTCCTCAATAACTCTTATAATCTTACCCTTAGCATCATTTAGTGTTACCTTTGCAGGTGTATATACATTTGAATAATAATTAATATAATATTTAAACCCTTTACTGAAAACTGCATCGTTTGTTCCATCTTCTTTATTAAGTTTTTTTGTTCCGCTACCGTTAAGTTTTACCATATAAATACTACGTTGCATTGGTGTAGGTTGTGCACTTTGATAATAAACCGTTTTTTTAGCGGAATTATAACCTAAATATTCGGTAATATCCCAATTACCTTTTGTAATTTGATTTGCCAAAGTTCCATCTGCATTATATAAATATAAATGTGCATAACCATCATCTTCATTCAAATAGATAAATTTACTTCCGTTGTCAATAAATGTAAGATAATCAAAAAACGTTTCATCAATATATCTTTTATTTTCCTCAGTATAAAATACTTGCGATTTACCTGTTTCGGCATTTACATATAAAAACTCAAGTTTGTTTTGTAAACGATTCATTCTATATACAACCATTTTTCCGTTTGGTGCCCATTTCAATCGCGGAATATATTGGTCGATTTCTTCACCCACATCTACTTTTACGGTGTTTTTTGTTTCAATATTATATGTAAAAACAGTCAGAATACTGTTTTTTTCTCCTGCTTTAGGATATTTATAAGTATAATTTTCAGGATATAAAGAATTTTGAAGTAACTCAGGTGCCAAACCTTTAAATTTGGTCATATTAAATACCGGCACTTGACTTTCGTCGAATTTACAGTAACCTATATATTTACTGTCGGGCGACCAAGCAAAAGCCTGATTGTATTCAAACTCTTCTTCGTAAACCCAATCGGGAGCACCATTAATAATTTTATTCCGTTCGCCGTCAGTAGTAATTTGAGTTTCCTTTCCTGTTTGCAATTCGGTTATAAAAATATTGTTGTCACAAACAAAAGCTACTTTGGTTCCATCGGGTGATAAAGTTGCCAATCGTTGACCACTTTTATCGGATACACTGTAAAGTTTTTTTATTTTTAAATCCCAAACAAAAAACTCCGCCGTAAATGAACGACGATAAATTCTTTCACGATTTATATAAAAAATTATTTTACTTTCATCACTATTAAAAGTATAATTATGAATTCCTTTTATTTTATCATTATTAAAATCACTTACAGAAACAATATTTTCAACTTTTTTACCTGTTTTATAACTGTATTTTGCAATTACCGAATCACCTTCGAGTGCCGAGTAGTGTAATCCGTCATTCATAGATACTAATCCGTAAACAGATTGCGGATAATATGTGTATGTTCGATATAAATCTGCTACCGTTATTTTTTGTTTTTCGGGTATCTGAGCTTGTATGCTTAATGCAAAAATTACAAAATAAAATAATGTCAGTATCCTTTTCATTTTATTAAATTTTAATAGTTAAATATTTGATTATAATTGTATTCTCTATATAATTATTTATAAAAAACACAAAGGTAAGTATTTTATACAAGTTTGTTGAAATTTTATTTATTAATCGAACATGAATAATACTTTAAACCCGACTTATGCAGTAGGAGTTGTGAAATAGTGAACTTACGGCATTTAGTAAGGGTTAACCCCGATTTAGAAATACACCATTTTGGTTATTGTCCAAAATAGATGTAGTTCTTTATCGCTATACAATAGAAAACTATTTTTGTTTTCTATTGTATAGTTTGGGTTAAACTTACGAAAAAAAGAGCTTTTATTTACTTATTTCATCTGTTTATAATTTATTTTCAATGGTCAGATGGAACCGCATAACAAAAATAATCATTGCCGTGTGTGTTAATAATAATTTTTGTCATGCTTGTTTCATCTGATTATATTTTATTTTTAGTTGCCAGATGGAACCGCCTGATGAAAAATAATCATTGTCGTGTGTGTTAATAATTATTTTTATCATGCTTGTTTCATCTAGAATAAATTTTTTTTTGTTTTTTATTTTAAAAGCTCTTATAACTATTTTTTTTAAATAAAAAATCTGTTAATGTTTTTTTTAGCAGTCATGGTTATTTTTAAGTAAAACTTATAACAGAATAAAATATATTCAAACATTAAACAAATCCGTTAATCATAAAAGAAACATTATTAACAGTAAAAAAATATTGTTTTATCAACACCTTTCAAAATAATCTTGTTTAATAACACTCTCATGCAATTTTATGCAACATATTTTGCAAAACAATGATTGCTGTGGTTTTGTAGAGGTAATTTTTATTGACAAATACTTTAAATAAGCAGAAATTGCACAAGCATTTATAAAAATATAGGGTATAAACAATTTTATCAAAAATAAAATTATGAAAAACAAATTATTCTTTTTAACAGCTATTATTATTGCTTTTTCACAAAACATAAAAGCACAACATATTAATTTTGAACGCCGTCTTGTAGAACCTAATATTGGGGCTATTTCTGATAATACATACAAAGTTAAAGTTGCAGATTTTAACAAAGACGGTAAGTTGGATATTATCTTCTCTACCGATGCTAATGACAATCATTTCGGATATTATATAAATAACGGCGATTATGATTTTCAATTTAATAATATTTCTGATATGTTGAGTTCTGATGTTGCCATAGGCGATTTAGATAAAGATGATGATATTGATGCTGTAATAGTAAGAAAAGATTATAATAATAATGTAGTTGTTATGTATAAGAATGACGGAAATGGAGTTTTTGGTAACGAAACTGTTATTTATCCCGATATTAAAAATGCCTGGCATATAGATGTTGCAGATATGAATGGCGATAATAATCCCGATATTATTTTACGTTTAAGAGAAAATTCAGAAATAGTATGGTTAGAAAACGACGGAACAGCTAACTTCTCCACACAACATCCTATTTATATTGATACTACAAATCCTTATTTAGAAACTTTTAGTTATGCTGATGCTGATAATGACGGTGATATAGATATTTTTATCAGATTTATAATTGATGATGTTCATAAAATAGCATGGTTAGAAAATGACGGCTCAGGTAATTTCAGTGAGAAAAAATATATTACAAACGAAAATAATGAATCTTCATATATGGATTTTTATATTACCGATTTAGACGGTGATGGCAATAAAGATATTTTAACTTTTATTAGAAGTAAGTCAGATATAGTATGGTATAAAAATGACGGCTCAGGCAATTTTGGCGAAGAAATACTAATTTATGATTATTTTTCCGAACCTAAAAAAATATATGCAACAGATATTGATGCCGATGGCGATGAAGATATTTTTGTATATTCAGCACCGGATAATGTAACAAAATGGTTTCCAAATTACGGACAAGCTCAATTTCCTGTAAAATTAAATGCAACAGACTTTTTCGATAAATTATCTACAATGTGCTCAGGAGATTTGGATAACGACGGAGATTTGGAACTGATTTTAGGTTCTTCTGACACCGGTGATGCTATAGAATATTTAATACCCAAGCCTTGCGAAATATCTAACCCCGATAATATACAAGGAACTACAACTGTTGACACCACACAAACATACGAATATCAAGTAAATAATCAATCGGGTGATATTGCTAGTTGGTATGTTACAAATAACGGAAAATTTATATCAAATAATAATTATGTAAAATGGAAAGAAATTGGAACAGGCTCTGTTTGTGTAGTATTTTCTCATAATGACGAGTGTTCTTCCGATATGTATTGTATAGATGTAAATGTTACAGCTACCGGCATTAATGAATTAACAAAAGAAAACGATATTGTTTTAAACCCGAACCCTGCAAAAAACAAATTGCAATTAACATTTAACAATCAACAATTAAATAGTAAAAATATTATAATATATAATGTTTTCGGACAAATAGTAAAACAGTTGAATACAGATAAAAAACAATTATCTATTGATATTTCTGATTTACAAAATGGTGTATATTTTCTAAAAACAGGAAATATATCGAAAAAATTTATTGTAAAATAATTTAAAGTTTTTATATGAAACCAAATAAACTACTACTTGCATTAATATTTACAACATTTTCGTTTGTAAATTATTCACAAACAATTCCCCCTGTTAATTTAGAACAAGGTTACACCGTACATAACGGACATATAGTATATCCTTTACCAAATGACGGCTACTCAACCGTTATTGAAGTAGGTCCGGGCAAAACATATACCGAATTATATGATGTTCCCAAAAGCAATGTTGCAGCCGGAACTTTAATAAAAATATTTTACAGGCCTGAACCTTATAGAATTAAAGTTTATATAAAAGTGCAAGCAACCGAAGCCGCACATTTTCGCATACAGGGTATTCCCGACGATAACGGCAATTTACCAATTATCACAAACGAAAATTCTACCCACGATTGGGGTGGCGGAGATGTTAACCAATGGGTTAATAATTTAGGAATAATGGTTATTTACGGACCTTGGGGTAGCAAACCATCTTGGATTGATTTGGTTAATTTGCATTTTAAAATTTATGGAACTACTACTGATGATAATTGTATTGGCGTTTGGTCAAAAATAGATCATCTTTCTGTAAAAGGTTGTGTTTTTGATAATTGCTCAAACGGCGTATTTACACAAGCCAATAATAATGATATGACTTCGATATCAACTTATAGTTTAATTGAAGGATGCCGTTTTACAAATTGCGGCGTTCAAAACAGTTATCTACAACACAATATATATGCACAAGGAACCCACGCTTTAATTCAGTTTAACTATATTGAACAACAAAAAGAGAGTGCTATAGGGAGCACGTTAAAAGACAGAGCAACTTTTACGGTAATAAGATACAATTATATGGAGGGAACGGCAAGAACAATTGACCTTGTAGAACCCGAAGAAGCCGAAATTGCCACAAATGAAAGCGATACATGGGACGATGCCTATGTTTACGGTAATTTAATAGTTAATAAAAGACCAAATAGCGGCGTAATGTTTCATTACGGCTGGGACGATATGGCAAACCCATACGAGTATCAAAGAAAAGGTACTTTCTTTTTTGCAAACAATACGGTAATCATGGATTTTGACGACGACTCGTGGAATAAAGAGTTATTTGATATAAACAAAGCAAGTACAAAAATAAACTTTGTAAATAATATCTTGCTTGCAAAAGGCATGCACTATTTTTATATTTTTAGAACAGGAGAAACTACTAACGAAGGCGGTACAATTAATTTCACAACATCGTGGATAAAAGCTTTTGCATCAGACAATAATAATGAATGGAAACTTACCAGTGGAGAAAATAACGATTATCATCAAACAGGACAAGATAATTTATTGACAGGCAATGAGCCCGGATTTACCGATGCCGACAACGGCGATTATACTTTAACACAAAGCTCTGCATGCCGTCATTCTGGAACTCATATTGATAGCGTTGCTATTGAATACAACCCCATATCATTAAATAATATAACACAACGAAACGATGTGGAAAATCCTAATATGGGATGTTATTCAGACAATTTTATTAATGGGGTAGCTTATAACAAAAAAGATAACAACATAAATATTTACCCGAACCCTGCAAAAAACAAATTACAATTAACATTTAACAATCAACTGTTAAATAGTAAAAATATTATAATATATAATGTTTTCGGACAAATAGTAAAACAGTTGAATACAGATAAAAAACAATTATCTATTGATATTTCTGATTTACAAAATGGTGTGTATTTTCTAAAAACAGGAAATATATCGAAAAAATTTATTGTAGAATAATTTTATAAAAAAGAATATTGACAAATATAAAATAAGCCTTAGAATTAATTTAATCAACAAATTATAAAACTTAAATAATGAAAAAAAATAACCTTTACAACAAAACATTGTTCATATTAACATTGATTATTACTCTGTTTTGGAGTAATAATTATCTGTTTTCGCAAAACTATATAGTATTTTCAACTTACAATGATAAATTTTGGTATATGAATGCCGATAGTGCTTTTGTATATCACAGTATTTCCGACAGCTTAGATGCTATTGCTCCCTATTCAGGTTCCGATAAAGTTCCAATAACAGTTTCCCATGATGGAAATTGGTATGCTTTCAGAAGTACCCGTTTTGATAACGAAAACGGCGGTTGGGGCGATTTAGTAATAGTAAAATCTGATTACTCAGAATATGAAGTTATAAAACTTGACGGACATTTAATCCATTCAACAGGCAGAGCAATGGTTTTTAACAACGGTAAATCCATAGTTTTTGTATCGGAAGATTTTGGCAATCATTCAAAAGATGTTTATGTTATTCACAAAAACGGAAATACATGGGGTGATACTGTGAATTTAACACGAAACTCAACTTATGAGTATAACAATTTCCCCACTATTTCTCCCGATGGAACAAAAGTTTTGTTCGATGCCGCACCAACTTCGTATCCAAGTGTTGCCGTAGGCGAAGTAAATATCGACGGAACAGGATTACATTTTCCTATTGTTGCAGGTTCAGGTGAAGAAGCTCATTCCGGAAGTTATGATTCTGATGGAGCAATAATTTACGAAGGAAGTAGTAACGAAAGTATTTGGAGATTACCGGCAGGAAGTTCAACTCCCGTAAAAATTGCTTCTGATCAAGCCAATGATAATACTCCTTTTGTATTACCCGACGGTAGAATAGTAAGTTTGGAATTACCAAATGTTACACATCAAATTAAAATAATGAATGCCGACGGAACAGATAATCATATGTTAACCAATGGTAATTCTTCTTCGTTCAATGAAGTTTATGATTTGGGACTGTCAGGATACTCAAAATCCGGCAATACTTCACAAGCAATAATAATTGATCACAATTGCACAAAACTCGCATCAATACCTGAATCGGCAATAAACAATGCAAAACAAAATTTACATATTGCTTATGAACATACATCACACGGCAGCCAATTAATGACAGGAATGACAGCATTAGTGGGTCAAACGAACTTAAATGGATACAAAGGCGATATTTATAGGTGGAACGAAGGCGGAACAAATGGTGCTCTTGATATTGACGATAACTTTGCTAATGGCGGTGATTTAGGACACAACGGTGATACCGCTTGGGCACAAAAAACACGAACTTATCTAAATAATCCCGCCCACTCGGATGTTAATATCATAATATGGTCGTGGTGCGGAGGAGTACAAGATAATACACAAGAAGGAATACAAATTTATCTTGATAAAATGAATGAACTTGAACAAACATACCCTAATGTTACATTTGTGTATATGACAGGCCATTCTAACATATGGCACGATGCAACAGTAAAAGCAAATAATAAACAGATACGTGATTATTGCATTGCTAATAATAAAGTATTATATGATTTTTATGATATAGAAAGATATAATCCTGACGGAACATTTTTTGAATTCACAAATGATAATTGTGATTACTATAATTCTGCAGGAGGAACATCACAAGGAAATTGGGCAACAGAATGGCAAAACTCTCATACCGAAGGAACTGATTGGTATAATTGTGACCCTGCTCATACTAAACCTTTAAACGGAAATTTAAAAGCATATGCTGCTTGGTGGCTTTGGTGTAGATTAGCCGGTTGGAATGGTGTAACTGATAATCAAAATCCATCTGTTCCGCAAAATTTACAAGCAACTGTAGCATCTTCTTCTCAAATAGATTTAACATGGGATGCTTCTACTGATAATGTAGGAGTAAACGGATATAAGATTTACCGAAACGGTAATTTTTTAACTACCACATCTACAAATAGTTACTCCGACAATGGACTTCAAGCTGCAACAGAATATACTTACACTGTAAGTGCTTTTGATGCAGCAGGTAACGAAAGTGCTCAATCATCATCGGTCAGTGCTACAACAGACAGTAATAATGATACCGAAGCACCTTCTGTTCCACAGAATTTACAAGCAACAGCTGTATCAACATCACAAATAAATTTAACATGGGATGCTTCTACCGATAATGTTGCAGTAGCAGGTTACAAAGTATTCAGAAACAGCAATCTAATAGATACTGTTACAAATTCAACTGAATTTAACGATACAGGTTTAAATGCAGCTACAGAATATACTTATACCGTAAGTGCTTTTGATGCTGCAGGTAATGAAAGTGCTCAATCATCATCGGTTAGTGCTACAACAGGCAGTGATAATGATACCGAAGCACCTACTGTTCCGCAGAACTTACAAGCTACAGCCGTATCAACATCGCAA
>Ga0256845_1000627_pt1 | contig 32413 bp, 28 predicted proteins | sample RiftiametaG_FD_189101 | JGI IMG/M metagenome (GOLD analysis project Ga0256845, IMG submission 189101) | Tube worm associated microbial communities from hydrothermal vent at the East Pacific Rise, Pacific Ocean - Riftia | ecosystem: Host-associated > Annelida > Integument > Unclassified ...
TTCACGACGGCTTTAGTATCAAGGGATATTCTAAGCTTCTGACGACTTGAGCTCTAAATTTTCTTCGCGCTGCACCCTTTAATTCAGCATCCGCAAATCGCCACAAATTGATTGATTCTTCCGTTGGTATATCCAACGGGGAAATAAAGCGTTGATAAGGGCCGCGGAAAGAAATACAGCACCTGATCTTCTTGGTCTTTTCTCCATCAGCTGCGTTACCACCCATCTCGAATATCCCGATATACGAAGATGGAAGATTCCTTGCTGATGAAAAAAATATCTGCGAATCTCAGGCACCCTATTTATTTCCGTGACCCTAACTCAAAACGCAAGAGTTATTTAAGATGTCTTAATTGTTTCCGTGATCCTTAGCCTTTGGCTTTGGCTTCGGTTCGAATGGATTCTAACTCTTCCCATCGAGAATAGAGGCGGGGGACGTTTTCCTTAGCCTCTTTGAGTTCTTTTTCGAGCTCCTTCCAGTTGTCGGCATGCTTTTCGTAGAAGTCGGGGGCTTCAAACGCGGCCTGTAGTTCAGTGACTTTTTCTTCGGCTTTGAGGATGGTTTCTTCGATGGTTTCCAGTTCGCGTTCTTCCGCCCATTTGAGTTTACGCGGGCGGGTTTTGCTTTTGGTTTTACTTGAAGTGGTGACTTGGGGTTTGGCTTTGTTGGCGGCTTCGCGTCTGGTTTTTTTCTCGAGGTAGTAATCGTAGTTGCCTACCTGATAGTCCACCACGCCATTGCCCTCAAAGGCGAGAATGTCGGTGCAGACTCGGTTGAGGAAGTAGCGGTCGTGACTGACGGCGATGACGCAGCCTTTGAAGCCGACGAGGGCTTCTTCGAGAAGTCGGAGCGTGTTGAGGTCGAGATCGTTGGTGGGTTCGTCCAGCACGAGGACGTTGCCGCCTCGTTTGAGGATTTTTGCCAGCATGACGCGGCTGCGTTCTCCTCCGCTGAGTAGTCCGATTTTGGTGTTGATTCGTTCTTCTGTGAAGAGGAACCGTCGGAGGTAGGCGCGGAGGCCGATCGTTTCGTCGCCGAGTTTAACACTTTCTTGGCCTTCGCCGACTTCTTCGAATACGGATTTATCGTTATCGAGCATCAGGCGGTTTTGATCGATAAAGTTGATCTCGGTTTTGATGCCGATATCGACGGTTCCTTCGAGAGGGTCGAGCCGACCGAGGATGATGTTGATTAAGGTGGATTTGCCTGCGCCATTGCGACCGACGATGCCGATGCGTTGGCCTCCTTCGAGGCTGAGGTCGATGTGGGAGAAGAGTTGGGGGCCACCGTCGAACCGCATGCCGACACCACGGACATCGATGATTTTATTGCCGAGTTTTGGCGGGGTGGGGATGAGGAGGTCGACGTCGAGTTCCTGCTCGGGTCCTTCTTGATCGGCCATTTCAAAGTAGCGGTCCATGCGGTCCTTTGCTTTGGTGGTCCGGGCTTTGGGGCCTCGGCGCACCCATTCGAGTTCCTTTTTGAGAAAGCGTTGGCGTTTGTGTTCGCCTCGGGCCTCCGTCATATCGCGCTCGGCTCGGCTGAGGAGGTATTCGGTGTAGTTCCCTTGGTAGGAGTCACATTTCCCCCGGCGGATTTCTACGATCCGGTTGGAGATGCGGTCGAGGAAGTAGCGGTCGTGAGTGACAAAGAGGCAGGCTCCAGTGTAGCGGGAGAGAAAGGTTTCGAGCCATTCGATGGATTCGGTATCGAGGTGGTTGGTGGGCTCATCGAGGATCAAAAAGTCGGGTTTGGCGAGCAGGGCGCGGCAGAGGGCGACGCGGCGTTTTTCTCCTCCGGAGAGATTGCCGACTATGCGGTCGGGCTCCGGCGCGTGCAGGTGGGTGAGCAGGCTCTGCGCCCGGTGTTCCAGATCCCAGCCTTCGAGATGGGTGATTTCATCCAGCAGATCGGCACTAAGGTGGCTATCGGCAGGTGTGTTTTCGTATTTCTCGATGAGGTCGAGCGTGTATTGCGCACCGGCAAGCACGTTGTCGTGCACGTTCATGGTGTCATCGAGCGCAAACTCTTGAGGGAGGTAGCCGGTGACCAGTCCACGTTTGCGGGTGAATGTGCCGCTGTCGGCTACGGCTTCTCCCGCTGCGATTTTGAGAAAGGTGGACTTTCCGCAGCCATTGCGGCCGACCATGCCAATGCGGTCGCCGGCGTGGATGGCGAGCGTCATTCCGTCCAGAACGGTGTGGGAGCTGTAGCTGACGCATAGTTCACTGGCGCTGGCGATGGATTCGGGTGCGGCTGACATGGGCGGGAATGTATAGTCGGGAGGTTTTAAATACCAATTACCAAATAGCAGTTTATTAAATAGACGACAAAGCTGTTGTGGGTGTTGGTATTGTGCTTTTTTCGCTGTGGAGTCGCTCGTATGCTGCCGCAGTGCTGGGGGGGTGGTATGGGGTTGTTGATGTTTTTCGGATTCGTTGCCTATGGGTCATGGATACGTCCTTCTTGGGGTCGAATTCTAGGGGTTCTTTTCTGCATTTTATCTCTCTTTGCGATTCCTATAGGAACGATTGTCGGAGTCTTAGGGTTGATTGCGTATGGGCGTGGTAGTTCGTTATTTGGTGAAAATCGATATGAAAGCAAAATTCTGGAAGACGAGTTGAAGTATCGAAAAAAGTATAAGATGGGCTAAAACTCATTAAAGCTCATCTCATCTGTGGCGAGGAGCCTTCATTGGGGTAAGTTTTTCTTGCTCATCTTGGGCTTGCGGGATTAGGATGTTGATGTAGTTTTCCGCCTTTTCAAGATATGACTGATATTTCAACGATTGTGCCCGGCCAGCGCTGGGTGAGCGAAACAGAGCCCGAGCTTGGACTTGGGATTATGCTGAATGTCGAGTTCCGGCGGGTGGAGGTGCTTTTTCCTGCTGTGGATGAACGGAGACAGTATGCGCTGCAGAGTGCTCCGTTGCGGCGGGTTGCGCTCAAGGCTGGTGAGTCATTGGAGACTCACAGTGGCGATGTGCTGGAGGTGGACGAGGTGATTGAGATTGATTATTTGCTCGTTTATCTCTGTGGAGGGGAGCAGGTGGAGGAGGCGAGGCTTTCGGATACGATGAGCTTTAGTCGGCCTGAGGATCGGCTGTTGGGTGGTAGGGTGGATGATCTTTCCACTTATGATCTTCGGGTCGAGGCATTGCGGCGTCAGTGTGAGGTGTTGAAATCACCCGTGCGCGGATTTGTGGGTGGGCGTGTGGATATGATTCCGCATCAGATGTATATTGCTGGGGAGGTGGCATCGCGGTTGGCTCCTCGTGTTTTGTTAGCTGATGAGGTGGGTTTGGGGAAGACGATTGAAGCGTGTTTGGTGATGCATCGCTTGCATCTGACGGGGCGGGCAGATCGGGTGTTGATTCTTTTGCCAGAGCCATTGCTGCACCAGTGGTTTGTGGAGTTGTTGAGGCGGTTTAATTTACTCTTCAGTTTGTTTGATGAAGAGCGATGTCAGGCGATTGAGTCTGGTGCGGATGAGGGGGGTAATCCTTTTCTCGATAGCCAGTTGGTGATTTGCAGTATTGATTTTCTATCAGGAAGTTCGAAGCGGGCACGGCAGGCGATGGATGCGGGCTGGGATCTTTTAATTGTGGATGAGGCGCATCATCTGGAGTGGAGTGCCGGGCAGCCGGGGCGAGCTTATCAAGTGGTGGAATCACTGGCAGGGAAGACGGAGGGTTTGATGCTTCTGACAGCTACGCCACGACAGTTAGGGGCGGAGGGGCATTTTGCCCGATTGCGGCTCCTGGATCCTGAGCGTTACTCAGATATCGATTCTTTTCAGAATGATGCCGATCACTACGAGGAGGTCGCCGATGCCGTAGGACGTCTGATGGCGGGCGAGGCTTTGAGTGTTGATGATCGGGCGTTGTTTATTGCGAAGTCGGAGAGGATCCATGACCATTGTCGGGCCTTGGATGGTGGCGATGAGTCGTCGCGTGGGGCTTTGATTCGTGACCTGCTGGACACCTTTGGAACGGGGCGTGTGATGTTCCGTAATACTCGGGCTGCATTGAGCGGGTTTCCTGAGCGGAAGGCTGCGTTGATTTCACTTGAGGGTGAGGGTTTGGAATCCAAAATCCAATGGTTAGTCCAATTGCTCAAGAAGCTGGCGGAGCAGAAAGTTCTTTTGATCTGTCGCACACGTGAGCTTTCCGAAGAGATTTCCAAGCGGCTTCAGCAGATCATCAATGTGAAATGCGCCCATTTCCACGAGGGCATGACTCTCTTGCAGCGAGACCGATCTGCGGCTTATTTTTCGGAAGATGATGGAGCTAGGATTTTGATTTGTTCGGAGATTGGGAGTGAGGGGAGGAATTTTCAGTTTGCTCATCACCTTGTGCTGTTTGATTTGCCAGATGATCCAGAGCTACTGGAGCAGCGGATTGGTCGGCTGGATCGGATCGGGCAGACCGAGACGATTAATATTCATGTGCCTTATCTGAAGGGGTCACATGGTGAGGTGTTAGCTCGGTGGTATCACGAGGGCTTGAACGCCTTTGAACAAAGTGTGCATGGCGCTACGGAAATCATGAGGGAACTTGGCGGGCCGCCACCTGCCGGTGGAATGCATGAGCCAGCGCTGCACGCCTTTATCCAGGTTTCCAAAGAGTGCCGAGGGCGAGTGGCTGGTCGGCTCGGGCGCGGTTATGATCGGTTGTTGGAGCTGAACTCGAGCCAGCCAGCGCAGGCCGAGTTGCGTATTGCTGAAATTGAACGCATGGATAGGGATAAGCAATCAGAAGCGTTCCTGATTCGTCTATGGGATCACTTTGGGTTGCATATTGAGGAGCTGGTGGATCGATCTTATCTGTTACTTCCTGGTCATTTGATCACCGATGCTTTTCCGGCTTTACCCGATGAGGGGCTCAATGTGACATTCGACCGAACTCGGGCGCTGTCGCGGGAAGATGCGTCTTTCATGAGCTGGGATCATCCGGTGGCTCGCACGGCGTTGGAGCTGCTGCTTACATCTGAAGCTGGCAATTCATCGTTCGGTGTCTGGGAAGGTGCCCCGATGAAGGGGATTCTGCTTGAGATCTATGCTGTTGTGGAGTGCATCGCACCAGCGGCATTACAGAGTGATCGATTTTTACCGATTACTCCGATCCGGGTGCAGGTGGATCACGTTGGCGGGGATCGGACGGAGGATTTTCATCTGAAGGCTGGTCAGTTGCGCTCGGGAAATTTGCATAAACTACTCGCTCAGGATGCTTTCCGTCGGAAGATATTGCCTTCCATGTTAGATCAAGGTCACAAGGTTGCGGCTGGGAAAATGCAGAAGGTGGTGGATACGGCACTGGTGGATGCTGAGAGAAAGTTAGGGCTTGAGATTGATCGATTGGTGGCTCTTGGGGAGATCAACGATCATGTGAGTGAGAAAGAGATCAATGCGCTCAGGCAGCAGCAGGACGATTTACATCAGGTGATAACCAAAGCCAGGCTTCGGTTTGATTCTGTAAGGGTGATCTGGTGTCAGTTGTGAAATATGAAGAGGAGGTGGTGTTGTAATGTTCTTGATAGGTTGTTTCATTAGCTTTAAGAAATGAGCATGAAAATCCCGATAACGATTGTTCTTTCTCTAGGTGGGGGCTCCGGCCAGGAATAGCCGTATGGCTTTCGGAGTTCTTATCATCAAGGAAAAGATGGGACTCACCGATATCGAAACTGTCGAACAGATTACAGAAAACCCCTATCTTCAATACTTCGTTGGACTTCACGAATACAGGGATGAGGCACCATTTGACTCTTCAATGATGGTACATTTTCGCAAAAGGTTTAAGAAAAGCGGGCTCAATGATATCAATGAGGCCATTGTAAAGATAGCCAAAGAAGCTACCAACTCCGATGACAATCAGGGAAATGACGACCATTCTAATGATGAGCCAACTGAAGATCAAAGAAAACAATCCCAGGAGGAAAACAACAATGGAAAGTTGATCATGGATGCCACATGCACTCCGGCGGATATCACCTACCCCACAGACATGAAGCTGCTCAACCAAAAACCGTTTTAATGTTGAATCCCGCTGGGATTCGCTAGCTTCTATGACTGTAAACACAGGGTATCGGCGGCTCGCCTCAACCCTGTGCTATGATATTCAATCCCTCTGGGATAAAACTGCACCTCTGGAGCGTCACTGGGGATCCTGGGCGGAGTCCGAAAACTTATGTCTAAAAACTCAGGGGGGCGTTGCCCTAGGCTACGATAGGTTGCACCGTTGGTGCGGAAGACACGATGAGTGCTGTTGTTTTAGTGCCATTATCTTCAGCGGGTGATTAGCTCTGCCAGTTTAAGCATGTCCTCTTCGCGGTGGCTGGCGCTGATGGTGATGCGGAGCCGAGCTGTGTTTCTTGGCACGGTGGGGAATCGGATGGCGGGGACTAGTATGCCGGCTTCGCGAAGTGTTGCTGAGAGCTTGAGGGCGTCCTCGGATTTGCCGACCATCCATGGAATGATGGATGAGGTGGCTTTGCCTTCGAGGTGGCAGGCCTGACGGAAGAGTTCGATATTTACCCAGAGTTTTTGGCGGAGCTGTGCGCCTTCCTCGCTGCGGATGAGTTTGATCGCTGCCGCTGCGGCTGCGGCTTGGGCTGGGGGCGGGGCGGTGGAGTAGATGAATGAGCGGGCGCGATTGACGAGGAGGTCTGACCACGCTTGATTCGTGGCGAGGTAGCCTCCTGCGACACCTGCGGCTTTTCCCAGAGTGCCCATGTGGAAATCGATGTGGGACTGGATGTTTAATTTTTCCGCAAGCCCCATGCCGGTGGGGCCGATGATTCCCAGCGCGTGGGCCTCGTCCACCATCAGCAGGGCGTTGTGTTGTCGGGTGAGGGTGGTGATTTCCTGGAGTGGAGCAGCATCGCCATCCATGCTGAAAATGGATTCCGTGACCACGAGGGTGCGGGTTTCTGCTGACGCCTGAGCCTCGGTGGATATGAGCAGAGCCTCGAGCTTTTTGAGATGGTTGTGGGGAAAAATGCGCAAGGTGGCTCCGCTCATGCGTGCGCCATCGATCAGGCTGGCATGGCAGAGTTTGTCCATGATGACGGTGTCGTCTTTTTGGAGGAGCGCGGTGAGCACACCAACAGAGGTGGCATAACCCGTGGAAAAGGTGAGGGCGGCTGACGTTCCTTTGGCATCGGCCAGGAGATGCTCGAGCTCTCTGTGCGGCTCCACGGTGCCGCAGATTAGTCGGGATGCGGTGGAGCCTGCGCCGTATTTCGCGATGGCGTCTTGATACGCTTTTTTGATTTTGGGGTGCTGGGCCAGCCCCAGGTAATCATTCGATGCGAAGTTGATCAGTGAGCCGCAGGACTCAGGGATCTTGCGGAGCAGAGATGCCTGTTCCAATTTGGCGAGTTCATCAATGGGGCTGCGCATGGGGGCGTCGGGAAACAGGTGTCAGGTGTTGCTGATCTGCTATGTGTTTAGCGCGCGGCTGGGCGTTCGAGGGACCAGCGGAGAAGGCGCTCGGAGTCTCTCCAGATCGTGCTTGAGGAGGCACCGAAGACGACGACGATAGAGGTGCGACCATTGAGTGTGCCACTGGAAATGAGGCATCGGCCCGAGGCGTTGGTGGTGCCGGTTTTCATGCCATTGCAGTAGGAGACGCTACGGAGGACACGGTTGGTGTTTTTGAGATACTTGGTGCGGCCATTGGCATACTGGAAGGTGTATCCTTTGGTTTGAATGATACCACGGATGGTGGGGTTTTTAAAGGCGGCGCGGGCGCAGATCGCCATATCGCGAGCGGTGGAATACTGGCCGCTGGCGGTGAGTCCGTGGGGGTTGAGAAAGTGGGATTCGTGCATGCCCAGGCTGCGGGCTTTTCTGTTCATCACGGTGGAAAACTGGCTTTCGCTGCCCGCCACACTGCGGGCCAGGGCGCGGGCCACATCATTGCCGCTTTTGACGAGCAGAGCTCCGAGTAGTTTGCGGCGGGTGTAAACTTCGCCGGGGAGGATGCCTAGCTTGGTGGGCTCTACCCAGGTGTCGCTCTTGGCGATGGTGAACCGTTGGTTGATATTACCGTGGTCGAGCACGCAGAGGGCGGTCAGGAGTTTTTGGGTGCTGGCGACGGCGCAGCGTTGGCGGGCATTTTTTTCATAGATGACCCGGCCGCTCATGTAGTCGACGACGATGGCGCGTTTGGCTCCAATCGACGGGGCTGCTTTACGCGGGATCGTGCCTACTTTGGTGGGGGCGGCAACGAGCGGAAGAATGGAGAAGAGCAGGGAGAAAATGGCAAGACGCATAAAAAATGTGGGATGAATACTCGGCCATGGTCTACCATCAGGGAGGTAAGTCAAGGGGGAAGAGAATATGAAAAATGATCCATTTAGAATTTCACACTTCGGCTTTTTTTGGGTAGTGTGTGCGCAGCAAGTGGAATTTATTGACGAATATTGGCGAGCGGTTGTAGAGATTTTGATCATCTGGGTCTGTCTCTATCAGATTTACCGTGCATTTAGGAATACTCGGGGTGCGAGGATTTTGGTGGGCTTGGCTTTGTTACTGATGGTTTTGTCATCGGTGTCACTGATTCTTGATCTTAAAGTGATCTGGTGGTTTATGAAGCATTTGCTGGTGGGTATGGCCGCCGCGCTGCTGATTATTTTCCAGCCTGAACTGAGGAATGCGTTGGCAAAATTGGGCAGTAGTAAGTTGTTTTCTTTTTCCCAAACCCAGCGGCATGAGTTTCTGGATACCTTTGCGCAGGCGGTGAGTCAGTTGTCTAAAAAGCGGATCGGTGCTTTGTTTGCTTTTGAGCGATCGATTTCTCTACGCGAGCATCTTAAAACGGGGGTGGAGCTGGATGCTTTGTTTTCACCGGAGTTCGTCCTGACGATTTTTCACCCCAAAACAGCTCTGCACGATGGCGGTATGATCATTGCTCACAACCGGGTGGCGGGGGCGGGGTGTGTGTTTCCCGTGAGTTCGCGCGAGTTAGCCGATCGGACGACGGGTTTGCGGCATCGGGCAGCGATCGGGATCACGGAGGAGGCTGATTGCGTGGTCGTGGTGGTGAGTGAGGAGACCGGGCAGGTGTCGATTTGTGTGGATGGCAAGCTGATGAGAGGCTTGAGTGAGGAAGTATTCCGCGAGAAAATGGAAACGATCTTTTTACCTAAGGAAAAAAATGATGAAGAACAGACTGAAAAAGAATTGGCCGATAAAGCTAGCGACTCTGATCGTCGCGGTCGTGATCTGGTTTCTGATTAAGTACATGCTCTATAATGAAACCAAGCAAGAGACTCGGTCTCCGGTTTTTGAGCAGCGTGTGATGTGAGTGGAGACGACCCGACCCTACCGATGGTTGGTGGGGTCATGGGGTATTTAACTGAGAATTTATCATGAAGGGTTTTTTTATTACAGGAACGGATACGGATGCGGGGAAGACTTATGTCACTTCTCTGATGATTAAGGCGCTGCGTGCGGAGAAGGTGGATGCCGTGGGGTATAAACCGATTTGCTGCGGTGGACGCGAGGATGCTTATGCGTTGCAAGAGGCTTCGGGTGGCGATGCCGGTGGGGCGCTTGATTTGCATAAGGTGAATCCCTATTGGGCGCGCACCCCAGCGGCACCTTATGTCGCGGATATGTTTGAGAAAAAGAAGCTGGAGGTGGAGTCGTTGATTCAGGGGGCTCGGAATCTTGGTGCTGAGCACGATGCTGTCATCGTTGAAGGTGTCGGCGGCTGGCTGGTGCCTATTTTAAAAGACTACATGGTAGCGGATCTTGCCAAGGATATGGGCTTGCCCGTGATTTTGGTGGTGGGGAATAAGTTAGGAGCTTTGAATCACACGCTGCTGACCGTGCAGTCGATGCGCAGTGCGGGGATCGAGCCTGTGGGATTGATTGTGAATAATTTATTTGAAGAGCTGGATACCGCTACGGTGACGAACCAGAGTCTGGTGGAGGATCTGACGGGTATCCCATTGTTAGCCGATGTGATTCAAGGTCAGGAAGAGATTGAGCCGTGGCCATTTTTGGAGTTGCTGGGGCATTAGTCATTGGACATTGGAGGAGAGCTGTATAGAAAGAGTGCCATGATTGACATGTTGGTGAGGCTGTATGAGTTGCCGGATACGCAGGAGGTGTATGCCCGGGTGGAGTCGCAGGGGATTATATTGCGCCGTGCGCGGGCTTATGAGCGACACATCGTCGCGAGCTGGGCAGGTGAGCAATTTTCCCCCAAGTGGGAGAGTGAGGTCAAAGTGGCGATGTCGCGTCAGCCGATTACGTGTTATATCGCGACGAGAGATAAGGAGATTCTTGGCTTTGCTTGTTATGAAACCACAGCACGTGGTTTCTATGGACCCACGGGTGTCAGTGAAGCCGCCCGCGGCACGGGGATCGGTAAAGCGCTTCTTTTTAAATGCATGGAAGGTCTTAAGGACCTTGGTTACGTTTACGGCATGATCGGTGGCGTAGGACCACGCGAGTTCTATGAAAAAGCCTGCGGGGCTGTAGAAATCCCCGGCAGCGATCCTGGGATTTACCGTGATATTCTCCCCGGGTAGTGGTCCATTTCTCTTGCTTCTTCCGTCGTTCCTCTTATTTCTTCCCGCTCATGCAGGATCCAGGATATGTAAAAAAAGCGTTTAGTCGGATTGCCGACCGCTATGTCGTGACCAACCATGTCTTGAGCTTGGGTATTGATATTCTTTGGCGGAAAAAGGTCGGGCGGCTCGTCGAGGCCTGGCAGCCAGTCACTATTCTGGATGTGGCGACGGGGACCGGAGACCTCGCCTTGCAGCTGCAGCATGATTGTCCAGGAGCTTTGGTCACTGGCTCTGATTTTTGCGAAGAAATGCTAGCGCATGCCGCTGAGCGCGGGGTGAATAAAACCATCGTGGCGGATGCGATGAATATGCCTTTCGATGACGATTCTTTTGATGTGCTTACCGTCGCTTTTGGTTTGCGCAACATGGCAAGCTGGCCGGATGCGCTTGAGGAAATGCGCCGCGTGGTTCGTCCTGGTGGTCATCTGTTGGTGCTGGATTTTTCACTACCTACGGGGGTTTTACGCAAACCTTACCATTTCTACCTGAATAAAATTCTGCCTAAAATTGCTGGGATCATGACGGGGGAGGGGGATGCGTATGAATATCTTGCTGGCACGATTGGGCAGTTTCCAAGCGGGAAGAAAATGACGGATTTGATCGAGTCCAGTGGATTTAAAAATGCGAAGTGGCAACCGCTTAGTTTTGGCGTGGCGAGCATTTACACGGCAGAGGTGTGAGCTTCTCGTTATGGGGTTGCGGATCAGCGCGATCTCGCCTAGCTTTCGCGCATGCCGACCACTGCTATTCAGAAATTTGCCAACCAGTTTGTCTGTGATCTCGTGGCTTATGAGCCAGGGAAACCGATAGAGGAAACCGCGCGTGAACTCGGGCTCGATCCCGCGACGATCGTGAAATTGGCATCGAACGAAAACTCACTTGGGCCATCGGTGCTGGCGCAGGAGGCGATGCGTAATGAGCTGGATCAGGTGCATATCTACCCCGATGGCGGGGGCTACAAACTTCGCACTGCCTTGGCTGAAAAATACAACCTGGGGCTGGAAAATGTCGTTTTAGGAAATGGCTCAAATGAAATTATTGAGCTGCTGTGCCATTGTTTTTTGAATCAGAACGCAGAGCTGATCGCCGCGGAGCACGCCTTTGTGGTGTATAAGCTGATGGCGACACTTTTCGGGGCGAAATATGTGGAGGTGGAGGATCCGGAATTTATCCATGATCTCGATGGTATGCTTGATGCGATCACTGAGAACACACGCCTTCTCTTCATCGCCAACCCTAATAACCCAACCGGCACAGTGGTCGGTCAAGAGGCGTTAGATCGATTCATGGATCAGGTGCCGGCGCATGTGGTTGTGGTGTTCGACGAAGCTTATTTTGAATTTTGGAAAGAGGCTCCGGATACGGTGAAATACATCGCGGAAGGTCGCAATGTGGTGATTCTTCGCACCTTTTCCAAAGCCTACGGATTAGCTGGGCTTCGGATCGGTTACGGACTGGCGGCTCCGGGAGTGGCGGCGATTTTGCAAAAAGCGCGTCAGCCCTTCAACGCAAATGCTCTGGCGCAATCTGCGGCATTGGCTGCGCTGGCCGATACCGAGCACGTCCAAAAAACCATCGCGATGAACGATGCCGGACTCAAGTTCTACACAGACGCCTTTGAGAAACTCGGTCTGGAATATGTGCCAAGTGAAGCTAATTTTATTCTCGTGAAAGTAGGAGATGGCGATGCCGTATTCCAAGCGATGCTCGAAAAAGGCGTGATTGTTCGCGCCATGCGCGGGTATAAGCTTCCTGGATGGGTGAGGATTTCAGTAGGGACTCAGGCGGAGAATGACCGCTGTTTGGCAGTGCTGGATGAGGTGCTTTAGTTATGGAAACAACAATAGCCGCAATAGCAACCGCCCCGGGAATGGGAGCGGTGGGAATGATCCGTGTCAGTGGGCCTGAGGCGATGGTGCGGGTGAGTGATTGCTTGTCTAACGGTCGGGAGGCTTCGAGTTTTCCCGAGCGCTATGCCACACTCACCAAAATAGTGGATGAGGTGGGCGAGCCGATTGATGAAGTATTGATTACCTGTTTTCACGGGCCACGGAGTTACACGGGGGAAGATTCTGTGGAGATAGCCTGCCACGGCGGTGTGTTAGTGATGCGCAGGGTGTTGAATCGATTACTTGAGGTGGGTATTGAACCAGCCCAAGCGGGTGAGTTCAGTCAGCGTGCTTTTCTCAATGGGAAGATGGATCTCACTCAGGCGGAAGCGGTGATGGATTTGATTTCCGCACAAACCGACCTCGCGATGCGTGCGGCGCATGAACAGCTGCAGGGGACGTTGGGGAATAAGTCGGAAGAGATCCGGAACGATATTCTTGGCATCGCTGCCCACGTAGAAGCGTATATTGATTTTCCCGAAGAGGATATCGACACCGATACAGGGAAGGCGCTGACAGAGCGATTGCAAAAAGCGGGAGTGGACATTGGAAAATTGCTGCAAACCGCCGAACAGGGTCGCATTTTACGCGAGGGCGTTCGGACGGTTATTTTTGGTGCGCCGAATGCTGGGAAGTCGAGTCTTCTGAATCAATTGTTGGGTTATGAGCGTGCGATTGTTAGTGAGATTGAAGGCACTACTCGTGACACCGTAGAGGAGGTGATTAACCTTCAGGGGATTCCGGTGCGATTGATCGATACCGCTGGTGTGAGACATACGGAGGATGTCATCGAGCAGCAGGGTGTGGCACGATCGCGTGCCCAGATAGAAACGGCGGATATGATTTTGGAAATGGTGGACGGGAGTCTTCCCCGTGGCTTGCGCCTTACAGCGGAAGAGATCGATAGCCGACATCACATCCTTGTGATCAATAAATCAGATTTGGAGCTGCACTCCGATTGGGCCAATGCGCAGGGGGTGCATGTTTCGTGTTTTGGTGAGGGGGATCTGGATGAACTCGTCGATACCATCGCGCATGAATTGTCCATGGGTGCAGGTGAGTGGGGCGGACATGCTGTGGCGATCAATGCCCGCCATCAGGCGTGTTTGAAACGCGCTCGTCAAGCACTCGAAGCCGCTGAGGAGACGCTGAACTCAGGACAAGGGGCTGAGTTTATCTCGATGGACCTGCGTGAGGCGATGGACGCCATTGGCGAGATTGCGGGAAGAATCGATACCGAGGAGTTGCTCGGTGAGATCTTTAGTAGTTTCTGTATTGGGAAGTAAGCTTCAGGTGTCAAAAAAGAAGAGAAAACTCGGAAAACATTCTTTTTTATCCTTGAAATTCTAATGGTTGGCTTTAGTATTTCAATGTTATGAATATCCAGCGGCAAGATTATATCCAAGAAATGGAGACCCGCCTTCTCGACTATCCCATTGTCGCCTTGCTCGGTCCGCGTCAGGTGGGGAAGACTACGTTGGCTCGAATATATTCTCGTCAATGCCAAGATAAAGTCCCCCAATCCATCCACGTTTTTGATTTAGAATCCCCAGCGGATCAAGCGAGATTAAGCAATCCCGAACTTACACTCTCACCACTGAAAGGGCTCATTATCCTCGATGAAATTCAGAGAATGCCTGAACTCTTTCCTCTCCTCCGTGTATTGGCTGATCGTAGCGATACCCCGGCACGCTTCATCATCTTAGGCTCGGCAGAGCCCTCCCTGATAAAAAAAACAGGTGAGACTCTTGCTGGACGGGTCAGCTTTATTGATGTTTCTGGATTTTCTTTATACGAAACAGGTTTTACACATTACCCCGATTTATGGTGGCGGGGTGGATTCCCGCGTGCCTATCTCGCAAGAAGCAATCGTGCGACCCGGCAGTGGCATGAAGACTTTTTTCGCACTTTTCTTGAGCAGGATATCCCCCAGCTCGGGATTCGCATTCCATCATCCACCTTGCGCAGATTCTGGACGATGCTAGCCCATTACCATGGACAAATCCTCAACCTCGCAGAAATTGCAAGATCGCTAGGAAGCTCTGAACCGACAGCTCGCCGTTACCTCGATATTCTGTTGGGGACATATATGGTGCGCCAACTTCCGCCGTGGTTTGAAAATCTCAAAAAACGACAGGTCAAAGCACCTAAAGTTTATATCCGAGACTCCGGTATCCTTCACGCCCTCTTGGGGGTGATGTCAGCGGAGTCCTTGCAATCCCACCCTAAATTAGGAGCCTCCTGGGAGGGGTTTGCCATTGAACAAATTCTCCAAATCACGGGTGAATCAGATGCCTACTTCTGGGCAACTCATAGCGGGGCAGAGCTCGACCTCTTCATTTTTCATCAAGGAAAACGTCTGGGATTTGAATTTAAATACTCAGAAAGCCCCAAAACCACCAAATCGATGCATATCGCGCTCGAAGACCTCAAGCTTGACCACCTCTATGCCGTTCACCCAGGAAAGCACCCTTTTCCTCTCACGGAAAAAATAACAGCCGTCCCGTTAGAGTCCCTGTTCGAAATTCTTAAACACTAAAACCAGTAGTTTTTGCCCATCAGTTGGCGGGTGTTTTCAAATTCATCAATGACCCATGGGAGAGTGACTCTGGAAACGGTGGAGCTTGCCAAGTTTTTATAGGTAATGGTCTTGGCTTGGGAAAATCATCACCGAAGTGATATTTGGCAAAGCCATTTTTGACCTTGCCGCCATCGGAGCTTTTGCTTGTTTCAATCCATTGAAAGTCGTCGGCCTTCACTCCATAATCGTCGAGAAGGAATCCGCGTATCTAGGTATTGGCACTCATGCCGTAGCCGGGTGTGCCTACTTTTTTGCCAATGAGGTCCTCAGGTTTTTCGATCTCGGAATCTGCATGCACAAAGATATTGCGGTGCCGGAAGGTCCGCGAAATAAAGACGGGAATCAGAGTGTAATCCCGAAAATCCTCATTGACGTATCTTGTGATGAATGGGATCAGGCCGATTTTCGAGACATCATACTTTTGTTCGGGCCCGAACAGCATGCCGTGTACGCCGTAGATGTTTTCGACATGGAATGATACACTCAAATCTTTGTGGGCAACTTGCCCATTCATGATCGCGCTTACTTTAACCGTAAATTAGAGCAATCTGGAGCCTCACCTGTGGGGCTGAGGAATTTTGTGATTCCTGCGATTCAGGAAATTGATTTAAACTGGCGAAGGCTGGATATCGGGGGTGAGATCTTGGGCTGCTCAGCGATAGGCAGTCGACAGGCTAGGAAGCCTATCTTACTTTGAGGTGTCTTTTGAGGGGTCGTAGAAGATTTTGATGTCGGCCTCTTTGGTGCCGAGGAGTTCTTGGGCGCGGATCAGGGCGTCTCGTGTCGAGATGTTAGGGTTCGGTTGGAAATACATGAAGAGGTTGGTTTCGCCTTTTTTGCGAGCGCATCCTTCTTGCAGGGTTTCGAGCACTCCGGATCTTTTGAGCACGGAATAGACTTCACGGGTGGCACCAGAGATGAGGATGTGCACTCCTTTTTTGCGGGTGTCTTTGATGAGGTCTTCCAGGGCAAGCACGCTGGTGGCATCTAGATGGCGCGCATTTTTGAGTCGGAGAATGATCACCTTGAGGTTTTCATCCATGGTGGTGCGTTGGATTTGAGTGCGGAAGAGGTCGGCGGCTCCAAAAAATAAATCGCCTTCGACGTGCACGATGGAGATGGCTGGGATGGGACGTTTGCGTTTTTCGCCCAGTTCGAGCAGGTCGCCGCTCTCGGTGAGTTCGTATTCGGTGAGGTTGGGCACCGAGGCTTTACGTAGGAAAAGGCAGAGCGATAAACCTACGCCGATGAAGATTGCGTAGTCGAGTCTGGGGAGGAGTAATGCGGCGCAGATGGTCGTGGTGATGACGATGGCATCGTCTCGGGTGGATCGCAGGCAGATGCGGATGTTTTTCCAGTTAATCAGGGAGATGGCGATGCCGATGACGAGGGCTGAGAGCGATGCCTTGGGGATATTTTCGATGATGGGCAACTGAAGTAATGCGTAGAATCCGAGCAGGCAAATCAGGCCGGCGAAGACCGAGGCGAAGCGTGATTGGGCACCGGATTCGTAGTTGAGGGCTGAGCGGGTGAGTGAGCCGGAGGCGGGCATGGGGGCGATCAGCGAGGTGACCATGTTGGTGATGCCTAGGGAGAGCATGTCCTGATTGCTGTCCGGGCGGTCACCTGATTTGCTGGCGATGGATTTTGCCATTACGGTATTTTCAAGATTGGCTAAGAAGGCGATGGCGAAGGCGATTCCCAGCAGGGCGGTGATGTCATCGATCTGGAACTGGGGGAGGGCGATTTTGAGATGGTTGATGTGGAGAGGGTCAAAGGTGTCGATTCCGGCAAAGGCGTCGGTGTGGTGCCGGAGCACGAGGGCGACGAGTGAGGAGAGCGTGAGAACGATGGCGAAATTGGGGAGCTTTTTGAATTTTTGTTGAAGCGCAAAATAGAGGGCAAAGGTGCCAATGCCCAGAGTGATCGGTTGCCACTGGAAGTGCGGCCATAGCTGGGCGGTTTGATCGATGAGGGCGAAAAAGGTTTTTGCGGTGGTGCCCTCGGCCATGACATCCGCGACGCCGAGGATGTGTTTGGTTTGGTTGGTTAGAATGAGAATGGCGGCTCCGGTGATGTAGCCGACAAGTACACTGCGGCTGACGTATTGCAAAAGATCAGCCACCTTGAAGAGCGCGCCAACGAGGGATAGTGCACCGACCATAAAGATGAGCAGCGGCATGTAGGTGAGTGGATCTTTGCTTAACGCATCATGGGAGGCGGCAAAAAAGCTAAAGACCATCAAGGCCGTGGCATTGGTGGGGCCGAGAATGGTGTGGCGGGAGTGCGAAAAGAGAGGTGCGACGATGGGCGCGATGGATGCGCAGAGAATGCCGTAGTAGATGGGAAGATTGGCAATGGCGGCAAAGGCAATGCCTTGGGAAAGGCAGAGGATGGCGACGTTGACCGAGGCCCGGGAGTCGCGCTTGAAGCGTCCTATTTCATAGGTGCGGATGGACTTTCGCGCTGGGAACCAGTCGAGCCCGTTACCGCTGAGGAAACGGAGAATGCCGTGGAATAAATTCCTAAAAAACGATTTAATATGGCGGGCGGTGGATGGCATGCAAATGAAAAATGGGAAATGGAGAAGTGGAGAATGGGCGGGGCCCAATTTTAAATTCCTGATTCCTATTCTTTGTTGGGGTCGAAGAATATTTTGATATCGGCTTTGTCTGTGCCGAGGAGTTCTTTGGCTCTGATCAGGGCGTCGCGAGTGGAGAGGTTGGGGTTTGAGGGGGATTGCAGAAAGAGGTTGGTTTGCCCTTCCTCGCGCTTGCATCCTTCCTGGAGGACTTTGAGCACGCCGGAGCGTTTGAGGATTTGATAGACATCTCGGCTGGCTCCGGAGACGAGCACGTGGATGCCTCTTTTTCGGGTATGTTTGATGAGGTCTTCCAGAGCTAACACACTTGTGGCATCGAGGTGGCGGGCGTTTTTGAGCCGTAGGATAATGACCTTGAGGTTTTCATCCATGGTGGTGCGCTGGACTTGGACGCGAAAGAGATCGGCGGCTCCAAAAAACAGATCGCCCTCGACATGCACAATGGAGATTGCGGGGTTCGGGCGCTTTCGTTTTTCTCCGAGCTCGGCAAGGTTTCCGGCATCATTCATTTCGTACTCCACGAGGTGGGGCGCTGAGGCTTTGCGGAGGAAGAGGGTGATGGAGAGAGCCACGCCGATGAAGATGGCGTAGTCGAGTCGGGTCAGAAGGGTGGCGCAGAAGGTGACGATGATCACCAGCGCATCGTCCGGGGTGGAGCGCAGGCAGACGCGGATGTTGTTCCAGTTGATCAGCGAACAGGCGATGCCGATGACGAGGGCTGAGAGTGAGGCCTTCGGGATGTGCTCGACGATGGGGAGCTTAATCAGGGCGTAGAAGCCGAGCATGCAGAGGAGGCCGGCAAAGATGGATGCGAAGCGGGTTTTGGCACCTGATTCGTAGTTCAGGGCAGAGCGGGTGAGCGAGCCTGAGGCTGGCATGGCGGCGAGCAGGGAGGTGCCTAGGTTGGCCATGCCGACGGAGAGCATGTCCTGATTAACATCGGTGTGGCCTCCGGTGCGGCTAGCCAGTGATTTGGACATCACGGAGTTTTCCAGAGAGGCGAGAAAAGCGATGGCGAAGGCGACGCCGATCAGGGCGGAGATGTCGTCCCAGTTGAAGTTCGGCAGGGCGGGGGAGAGGTTAGTGAGCTGGAAGGGGGTGAAGGTCTGGAGGGACTCAAAGTCAGCGAAGGTGTGGCGTAAGAGCAGCCCGAGCAAGGCAGATGCGGTTAGGCAGATGGCGAAGTTGGGAAGAATGGGTAGTTTTTTCTGCAAGTAAAAATAGAGTCCCAAAGTGGCCGCTCCCAGGAGGACAGGCTGCCACTGGTAGCACTGCCAAAGCCCACCCATTTTTTCGACAATGGCAAAGAAGGTCTTGGCGGATTCGCCCATGGCCATGGGTTCTGCAATGCCTAGCAGGTGTTTGAACTGATTGGTGAGAATGAGTAAGGCGGCGCCCGTGATGTAGCCGACTAAGACGCTGCGGCTGACGTATTGGAGGAGGTCGGCGACTTTGAAGAGCGCGCCGAAGACCGAGAGGATGCCGACCATGAATACCAGCAGCGGCATGTATTCCACAGGAGCTTTGGTCAGCGTGGCCCCAGCGGCGGCAAAAAAGCTGAAGACCATAAAGGAGGTCGCATTGGTAGGCCCGAGAATGGTGTGGCGTGAGCTCGAAAAGATCGGTGCGACCACGGCGGCGATGGCTGAGCAGACGATGCCGTAGTAAATAGGCAGCTCGGCAATGGCAGCGTAGGCCATGCCTTGAGGGAGGGCGAGCAGGGCGACGTTGAGTGCTGCTTTCGAGTCGCAGCCGAATTTCTCAAGATTGTAGCGTCGTAGTGGTCCACGGATCGGGAACCAGTCAAGCCCGTTGCCAGAGAGGATCCGGCGGGTGGCCTTGAGTAGTTTTCGGGTGGCGGATTTGAGGTAGCGTTTCATCTCGCATGAGGAGGGGGTTAGGTTGGGCAGGTTATTTTCTCCGCGCTCGATAGAATAACCAGATTCCCAGGATGAGACAAAGGACGTTCGGTGTCCAGTAAAGGATGATCGCGGTGTGGCCGCTGCTTTTTTCATGCTGTTGGGCAACGGCGAAAAAGAGAAAGTAACAAAGAGCGACGACGATGCTGATGGCGAGTCCCGTTGAGGTTTCTCGGCGGCGGGCATTGATGCCTAGAGGCAGGCCGACGAGAGAGAGCGCGAGACAGGCGAGCGAAAACGAATACCGACGCTGGATTTCATTGCCGAGGCGGTATTTGTTTTTTTTGTCAATTTTCTCACCACTGGCGAGCATTTCATGGATTTGCGTATTGGTCATGGTGCTGGCCTTACGCTTCTTTTTCCGTTCTACGGAGAAATCAAACAGGAGGGGTTCCTGTTCGCCTACGAAGGCAAGCTCGTGGGTGCCGTTTTTGTTTCGGGCCTCCATAAAGGCATCGGTCAGGTGCAGGCGGAGTTGTTTGGTTTCTTGATTGATTTTGAGTTTCGCCTCGCGGGCATAGACGCTCATGGTGGGGAATCCTGTGTCTTCTTTGCCTTCGAGTTGATAGAGGTGGAGGCCGTAGAGAGTGTCGCCTTTGCGACTTTCGACAAAGACTTTCTGGCCTTTGAATCGGGTTTGCACCACCCCGGGGTCGAGTAGGGCGTTGGGGTTTTCTTTCACCGCTTCATAGAGGACCAACTTAATCGTGTCCTTGGCCTTGGGGGCCATGCTGGTATTGAGCCAGAGGCAAAAGGCGGAAAGGACTGCGCCGATGAGAAAGACGGGGGCGGCAATGCGAAATAATCCGAGGCCCGACATCCGCATGCTCACCAGTTCGTTTTCCGCTGAGAGCCGACCAAAGACGAGCAAGACAGCCACCAAAAACCCCCACGGGATGGTGTAGATCAGGGAGAAAGGCAAGACGCTCAGAATGAACTGGCCAATCAGTGCTGGCGAGGCGCGCTCCTCCACGAGCAGTGGCCGCAGCTCTTTAAACAGGTTGCCCATCACCAGCAGAACGCTGAGAACGATGACCCCAAAGATCGTGGCCGCAATGATTTGCTTGCCGATATAACGATCCATGAGGCGTAACATGGAACGATTCTGGCTAGGGAATCGGGAGCTGTCGAGTATGGACTGGTGAAGGGCGACGCTTTTTTGAGCTAGGGGTTAGCGGGTTTCAGAACATTGGGTTTCTGGGGAATTTCAAAAAAAACTCCGTTTCCTTATTGACGGTCGGTGTACTGTTGTGTATTAGAGTGAACGTCAGAGCAGTCTATATGTATTAATGAGCACGAAAAGTTACAGTCTGGGGGGTGAATACCCTTATAAAATGGACGCGAAATGCCGCGTTTCCATTCCAAGTGACTGGCGTGTGGAGATTGGAAACGATTTGCTCCTCCTGATGGTTTCTCACAATCACAAGATTCCCACACTGCGGGTTTTGAGTGAATCTGAGTTTGAAAAGATGCAGTCGGACGTCAAGGAGAGTGATCTGAGTCCCGCAAACAAGCGGTTAATGATCGGCCGCATGTTCAAGAAGTGTACGAAGACGCACATTAATGAGCAGGGCAAGCTGAGTATCCCCAAGGGGTTATTGGAGCATCCGGGGTTGGAAGCGGGTGCCACTCTGATGCTTTGCGGAAGTGGCGGATACATTGAAATCCTCAACGAAGATAATTACGACAAACTTGAGAAGGCCATCACACCATCTCTTGAAGAACTGGATGCCGAATTCGGCTTCTTCTAAGTCACAATATAAACCAATTACTAAAATTTTTCCTGTGAAACACGCTGATACGCAACTGACCACACCGCTGGCTCGCCAGTGGATGGATGCTAGTGCCGAGGCTGGGATGACTTGGAGGGAGTCCCGCCTCAGCACAGCGTTCATGTCAGGTCTCACCGCTTCAACCCGCCTTCACCTTTCCGTTAACCCTTTCCCTGAAACACGCTGATACAAGCATGCTATTCACCCTTATGAATTCATGTTGCTTAATGAAACAAAATTAGTAGCCGCCGGAGTCGGGATGCCTTGGAGGGACTCCCGCTCCGGTGCTGCTGCTTGTTTTTCTGAAGATCAACTTGAAGACAGAACCACAGTCATGAGCGATTACCACATTCCAGTTCTGTTGTCGGAGGTGATGGATTTCATGGCCCCGGCTGAGGGTCGGGTCATTGTCGATGGCACTTTGGGCGGCGGTGGCCATACCGAAGCGATGTTACAGGCAGGTGCCCATGTTTATGGGGTGGATCAAGATAGTCAGGCTCATGAATACGCTCGGGAGCGGTTGCAGCCTTTTGGCGACAAGTTCACGCCGTTGCGAGGTAATTTTTCAACCCTGCCATCTTTGCTCGCTGAGCAGGGGGTGGAGCAAGTGGATGGAATTCTGGTGGATATCGGCGTGTCATCCTGGCAGCTGGACGAGGCGGATCGTGGGTTTTCCTTTGGAAAAGACGGCCCGCTGGATATGCGGATGGACCGCACCACGGGCAAGACCGCTGCGGATCTGGTCAACGGATGTTCGGAGCAGGAGCTGAAAAAGATGTTTAGTGAATACGGTGAAGAGCGGGCATCGGGCAAGATGGCACGTTGCATCGTTGAACAGCGGGAAAAGAAGCCGTTTGTTACGACGCTGGATCTGGCGGACTTCATTTGCTCAATCATTCCACGTGGTGGAAAAATTCATCCCGCAACGCGGATTTTTCAAGCCTTGCGCATCGCGGTGAACGACGAGCTCGGAGTGCTTCGCGAGTTTCTCGAAAATGCGGTGACGCTTCTCCGTCCCGGCGGCCGATTGGTGGTGATTACTTTTCACAGCTTGGAAGACCGCATCGTGAAGCAGTTTCTCAAAAATGCATCGGTCGCAGAACTCGACCGCAAAGAGTGGCCCGCACCACGACCTAATCCAGACTTTCATTTTAAACTTCTCACTCGTCGTCCCATGGTTGCCACAGGCGACGAAATCAAACGCAACAAGCGATCCCGTAGTGCTAAACTGCGAGCCGCAGAAAAAATCTAATCACCACAAGTATGAACCAATATAAAAATAATGACCGGGGCTTTGGAGTGCTGGAAATATTCATCCTCAGTATCGCCGGAGTCATTCTGATGACGGCAGGAGTAGGGCATGCGTGGCTGAAAAACAGTCAGGTGGAAGTCGTGCGTGAGATGGACAGCACTCAACGCCGCATTCAGGATCATGAAGATGTGATCAATAGTCTGCAGGTCAAAATCGATAAAAAACTTAATATCTACCAGCTACGCGACGACCTTGAAAAGGCCGGGTCAGATCTGGTCCTCGTCCCGGTAAGCGCCATTGAAAAAATTCCATCGGCAGGTGGAGTTGGAGCGTTGGCGTCATCGGATCCTAGTGATTCATCCCTCGCCCAGAGAAGTCCTTAATGAATCCTACGTCATTCCGCCGCCGTTGTTTGTTTCTCTGCCTGGCCTTTGTGGTCGGGCTGAGTGCGTTATCGGCGCGCCTGATTTATTTGCAGGTAGTGATGGCGGAAGAGTATGCCAAGCAGTCGGATCGGGTGACCATTCGGAGAGGGATTTTGCGGGCGACCCGAGGATGTATTGTCGATACCAACAACCAGCTCATTGCCCGCAACATTCCGCGTGCGCGATTGGGATTGGATAAAAAATTATTGCGCGACATCGGCCCAGCTTCATTGTCATTGGCGAACAAAGAGCTGCGCGAAACGGCGGAGTGGGGGCAGTGGGATGTGCGGACCCGCAATCGCAAGATCAAGAGTCGGGCGTCCAACATGAAGGATGAGATGAGCGCGGAGGAGATCGTGGAAAACCACATCGATCACGTTATTCAAATCTTTTCCCGTCCGCTCGGGATGACTCACGCTGAGTTCCGCAAGCGCATGAGGCTCGATCGCAAAAAGCAGAAATACGTCGTCATTAAAAAAGATCTCTCTGAAGACGATGCCGAAAATCTCAAAAAGCTAGCCCGCGAACACAGCATTGTGCATGCCTTCATCTTCGAGGAAGTGCAGAAGCGCTGGTATGTAATGCCGGAGATGGCCGCTCACATTATCGGCTACACCGATCATCAATCGGAGGGGAAGTCAGGACTTGAAAAGCGGATGAATCACTACATGGCTGGCAAGGATGGCTACGTGAAAAATTACCGCGACAAATTTGATTTGCTGGCCGTGGCCAAGCCTCAGGAGATCAGTCCACCACGTCATGGATTGAATATTCAACTGACGCTCGATATGAGCATGCAGGCGATTCTTGAAGAAGAGTTGGTGGCGGGTTTGAAAGAATTTCAAGCCGAGAAAGGTGCCATTGTCTTGATGAACCCTAACACAGGGGCGGTGCTGGCGATGGCAAGCTATCCAAGCTATAACCTGAACACCCGCGAGAATGTGGTGAAGTATGGATTCGACTTTGCGACTCAGGCGATTTATGAGCCAGGCTCCACTTTCAAAATCATTTCCTCCTCAGGTGCTTTGGATAAAGGTCTAGTCAGTCCGAATACCAAGATTTTTTGTCACAATGGGGTGTATCGCAAGGGGGCGATCCGAGTGCCCGATCACCATCCTTACGGAATGCTGGAGGTGTGGAAGGTGCTTCAGAAGTCTAGTAACATTGGAGCTTACAAACTGGCTCTGCAACTTGGCCGGAAGAATTTCTTTGACTACGGCAAGGCCTTTGGATTTGGAGCTAAAACCAATATAGAAATGGCGGGCGAGAGTGCTGGGGTGATGCGCAACACAGGGAATCCGACGGACTTTTCCCGCATCGCCTACGGCTATGCAGTCAGTGTGACGCCGCTGCAGGTGGCCTGCGCTTATTCTGCCATTGCCAATGGCGGCGTGCTGATGCGGCCGCAGCTTGTGAAGTCGGTGATGGCCAACGATGGCACAACTATCATGGACTTTAAACCTGAACCGGTGCGCCGGGTCATTAGTGAGAAGACCGCACGTCAGATGCGTGAAGCTCTCGCCACGGTGGTGAGTCTCCAAGGCACGGCCAGACGTGCGAGGGTGGAAGGTTTTCAACCCGGTGGAAAAACCGGAACTACGGTAAAAATCAACACCAAGGAAGGTGGATACATGACTGGCCGCTACACGGTGTCCTTTGCCGGAATGATGCCTGCAAAAAAACCTGCCTTTGTGTGTGTGGTTGTAGTTGACGATCCGCAGACGAACGAAGTAAAGCGCTACGGGGGAACCATCGCAGCACCGATTTTTGCCAAGGTCGCAAAACGTATCGCTAATCGCATGGGGCTCGAGCCCACTGAGCCAATCGAAGCCAAGGAAACCCTCGCCAACACTACCCATTGATAGCATGAATTTACGTCAACTCTTAGAAAACTTGTCAAAAGCAACAGTCTCCGGTCCTTTAGATCAGGAGGTCACCGGCGTCTTTACTGATTCCCGTCAGGTCATCTCTGGTTCTGTCTTTATCGCCGTGCGCGGCAGTGAGTCAGATGGCCAGAAGTTTGTAGCAGATGCCTTGGAGAAAGGTGCCTGCTCCATCGTTTCCGAAGTGGCACCTGAGGCCAGTTTGGATGCGTCGATTTGCTGGGCCCATGTCCCATTTGCCCGTGCCGCTGCCTCATCGCTGGCTTGCCGGTGGAATGGTCAGCCATCGGCGTCGATGAAGATCGTTGGCATTACCGGCACCAATGGCAAAACGACCACCGCCTTTATTGTGCACTCGATTATGCAAAAAGTCTGGACCCGTGCCGGATTACTCGGAACCGTGCAGGTGGATGATGGTGAGGAGGTGACTGCCGCGACCCATACCACGCCAGGACCGATTGAACTGCAGTCGATTCTTCGTCAAATGGTCGACAACGATTGTCGCGGAGTGGCGATGGAAATTTCCTCTCATGCCCTCGAGCAGCAGCGCACCGATGGAGTGGAGCTGGATGCCGCCGTGTTCACCAATTTCAGCCAGGATCATCTTGATTACCATGGCGATATGGAGACTTACTTTGATGCAAAGCGTCGTCTGTTTGTGCTTTTGGAAACTCAGGACGGAAAGAAGAAGACCAATGCAGTGATCAATATGGATGACCCCCACGGTCAGCGTTTGATTGAGGAATTTAAAGGGAAGCTTCACATGGTTACCTTTGGCCGAGGCGTGCATGCTGATTTGAGAGTGGGTCGTGAAAAACAGACCGTTCGTGGCACCGAGTTTGAGGTCCGATACAAGGAGCGGGACTATCTCGTGCGTACGCCCTACATCGGCCGCTTTAACGTCGATAATTGTGCGGCCGCACTTGCCGCTTGCCTGGCGGTAGGCGTTAGGCCTCGCGATGCCGTTCGCGCTTTGGCCGATGCACCCCAGGTTCCGGGTCGTATGGAAAACGTGGGAGTCCGCGATGGTGCTACTGTATTTGTCGATTACGCCCACACGCCGGATGCGCTAAAAAATGCCTGTGCCGCATTGCGCGAGCTGAAGCCACGCCGATTGATCACGGTCTTTGGCTGTGGTGGGGATCGGGACAGAACCAAGCGTCCGCTGATGGGCAAAGCCGCCTATGAAGGCAGCGATCTTTGCATTATCACCTCGGATAACCCACGCTCGGAAAATCCAATTTCCATCATCCAAGATATCGAAAAGGGCATGGACGGGAAACGCTACCAGAGCATCCCGGACCGGATGTTGGCGATCCAAGTGGCTGTAAATACCTCCGAGGAGGGCGATGTCATCCTGATCGCAGGTAAGGGGCACGAAACCTATCAGGAGATTTCCGGAAACCGTATCGAATTTGACGACCGTCGCGCCGGCTACAAAGCGCTAAACATGAAGGTGATCAAGGCACCCGAAGAAGACGAATCATGAAAGCCCTCACCATCACAGAATTAGTCACAGCGACAGGCGGTAAGCTTGTTGTTGCTGCGGCTACTGCTGCGGTCTCAAGTGTGACTACTGAAAAGATGGTGACTGCCGTTTCTACGGATACGCGAAGCATTCACTCCGGTTCGCTATTTGTCGCCCTGCGTGGTGACAATTTTGACGGCCATGCATTTGCGGCCACCGCCGTAGAGCATGGGGCGGCTTGTTTGATGCTGGATGAACTGCCGAAAGATACCGGCTCGATTGGCGTGCCGATTTTGCTGGTGGAGAATACGCTCTATGGCTTGCAGCGGCTGGCACGGTGGTATCGGCGTCAGCTCGAGATCAAGGTAGTTGCTATCACTGGTTCTAACGGAAAAACTAGCGTCAAGGATTTTGCCGCCTCGGTCGTGTCCCAGCAATTCAAAGTCAATGCGACCAAAGGAAACCTTAACAATCACATCGGACTGCCTCTTAGTGTGCTAGCGACTGAGGAGGACGATGAGGTGTGTATCTGGGAAATGGGCATGAATCACGCGGGTGAAATTGAACCGCTCTGCGAGATTGCTGCGCCTGAAATTGGAATTATTACCAACATCGGTAAGGCACATATTGAATTTTTAGGCTCGCGAGAGGGGATTGCGGAAGAAAAGGCCGCACTTGCTCGCGCCTTGCCTGATCATGGCACGCTGATCGTGACTGCGAGTTGTGACTATGTGGATTATCTCATTGGCCACACCCATGCCAACGTGCTCGTTGCAGGTAACGGCCGAGGCACCGTGCGTGCTGAGGATTTAAAGATCACCGAAGCTGGCTCAGCCTTCAACCTCTGCATCGATGGCGAAGATGCTGTGGCTGTGGAGATTGGCGTTAGCGGAAGACACATGGTCAATAATGCCCTGTTAGCTGCAGCTGCGGGCCATGCGCTGGGGATGAAGGCTCCGGAGATTGCCAACGGCCTTAACGCCGCCATTTTGACGAGTGGTCGACTCAGGTGCTACTCGAGCGCGGGTATTACAGTTTTTGATGACACCTATAATGCGAACCCAGATTCGGTGGTGGCCGCGATCGAAACCATCGCTGAGTTATCTTTGAACAATGGTTCTCGCCGAGTCGTGGTGCTGGGTATGATGGGGGAGTTAGGCATTCATGCTGATGAGGAGCATCTTAGGGTCGGAAAGTTGGCTGCGGAGAAAGGTTTGCAGGTCGTCAGTGTGGGCGAGTTGGCAGAGAAAATCTATCAAGGCGCTCAGACGGTTGATAAGAAGGCCAAACAATTTAACGATAAGGACTCCGCAGCTTTGTGGTTAAAGGATTTTTGTAAGGAAGGGGATATCGTCCTCTTCAAAGGTAGCCGTATGGCTGGCATCGAAGAAGTGATGAATCAAGCATTTCCTCCTACTCAAACAACAACCCCAAGCGATCAAAACTAATGTTATACTGGATTTACGATTTTTGGTTAAGTGAACTCAAGGCCGGTGCCGAATGGGCCGAGACGGTTAGTTTTCTTAGGCTGTTAGGGTACATCACGGTGAGGGCGGGTCTCGCTTGTCTTCTTACCTTTAACCTCTCAGTGCTGCTCGGGCCGTGGCTCATTCGAAAGCTAATTTCTCTGAAAGTAGGACAGCCGATCCGTAGTGCGGAGGAGGTGCATAAGCTCAATGAACTGCATGGAGGAAAGGCGGGCACGCCGACGATGGGTGGCGTGATGATTCTCGGCACGGTTTTGATCGCGGTGCTGATTTGTGGTCGTCCACTGAATCCTTTTGTGGCGGTGACCACCTGCGTGATGCTTGCTCTCGGGATGCTGGGATTTATTGATGATTACACCAAGGTGAAGTTAAAAAGTTCCGATGGCGTTAGCGGGAAAACCAAGCTTTTCTGGCAGTTCATGGTCGGGATGGTGGCCGCGAGTTTTCTTTATTTTAAAACGCAATCCGCTGGTTATCAATTCACGTTCGATGGAGGGCCGATGGCGATGAGTGAAATCACTTTTCCTTTGTTCAAGTCATCGCTGTTCGATGCGGGTCTATTGATCATCCCGTTTTTTGCGATCATCATTGTGGGCTGCTCCAATGCGGTGAACTTGACAGATGGTCTTGATGGCTTAGCTACGGGGTGCACCATTACCGTCGCCTTGGCCTACGCAGTGATAGCCTATCTGGCTGGTCATGCCTACATGGCTAAGGAGTATTTGTTTATCCCCTACAATACGCACGTCGTTGAGTTGGCTGTTTTCCTGATGGCTTTGGTGGGGGCCGGTTTTGGCTTCCTGTGGCATAATTGCCATCCGGCCAAAGTCTTTATGGGCGATACGGGTTCTTTAGCCATTGGCGGTGCCCTTGCTACGGCGGCCATTTGCGCTAAGCAAGAACTCTTGCTCGTGATTATTGGCTGGGTTTTTGTGATGGAGGCACTCTCTGTGATCATTCAGGTCGGCAGCTTTAAAATGACAGGGAAGCGTGTCTTCGCCATGTCGCCGATCCATCACCATTTCGAATTACGTGGCTGGCACGAAAGCCAGGTGATCGTCCGCTTCTGGATCATTTCGATCTTTAGCGGGCTGGTCGGCATTGCCTTATTGAAAATTGTCTAACATGAATCTAAAAAACCAACATGTCATCGTTCTTGGTGCCGGCCGAAGTGGTCGGGCCGCCGCTGCGCTTGCTGTTAGGCGGGGAGCAGAGGTGACGGTGCATGATGTGGCGGATGCAATCACAGGCCTGCCTGAGGGCGTCGGCCAAGTAGCGCAGGCAAATGTGCAGACGGGTGAGGCGAGCCAGTGTGATGTTCTGGTGATTTCTCCGGGGATCGATGGCGAGAGCGACTTTGTCCAGGCCTACGCAAAAAATGCCGGCGAGTTGATCGGTGAGATTGAGTTGGCTTCTAGGTTTTACGATGGCCGCATCGTGGCAATCACAGGGACCAACGGGAAAACCACGACCACTGAGTTGGTGCAGCGGATGCTGTCTCACGCTGGCATTACTTGCCTTGCTTGTGGCAACTACGGCGTGCCATTTGCTGAGGTCGTTTTGCTGGATGAGCCTCCGAAATCGGTGGCGCTTGAGTTGAGTTCGTTCCAGTTGGAGACGATTGATACCTTTCATGCCCATGTGGTGATTTGGTTGAATTTCTCAGCGGATCACATGGATCGCTACTCGACGTTGGAGTCGTATAAAGCGGCCAAGCTTCGCGTGTTTGAAAATTTAACGTCTGATGATGTCGTTGTCGTGCGCGCCGGAGAAGATTTGAGCGAGGCGGGCAAAATCACTGCCGAGCAGTTTACTTTTTCTACTGAACACGATGCGATGTTCACTTTGAGAGACCAATGGATCTGTCTCGATGATGTCAAATTAGTTGATCTTTCCGTGAGCCGACTTCGTGGTCTGCACAATGCAGAAAATGCGATGGCTGCCTATGCGGCATGTCGCGCTGTGGGAGTGACCGCGACGCAGGCGAACGATTCGTTACGAGGATTTGCCCCGCCGCTTCACCGTTGTGAACTGGTGCGCACTTTGGATGGTGTGGAATACATCAACGACTCCAAAGCCACCAACCTTCATGCTCTCGATAGTGCCCTGCGTTCGCAACTGCGGCCGATTGTTCTCATTGCTGGCGGAAAGCAAAAGGGTTTGGACTACGCCCCTTTGCTCGATCGTCTTGAATCGACCACTAAAGCGGTGATTGTCTTTGGTGAAATTTCCAATCAGCTCGCCGAGACCTTTGCGCCTCTTCCTAGCCGTATCCCAGTTTCCATCTCCGCGTCTTTAGATGAGGCGGTGTGCAGTGCTGCCGATGTCTCGGAACATGGTGACACGGTTCTCTTTTCCCCAGGGACTTCCTCCTTTGATATGTTCAATGGCTATGAAGAGAGAGGCGCTGCCTTCCGCACCTTGGTCAACGCACTCAAATAAAGTATTTCCAATATTCTCAGCAACCCACAAACCATACCAACCCAAACACACCCAGCCCACAGTCATGAAAAAAACCATCCAAACCAAAAGACAAGCCCAAGCCGGCAACGGCTTCCGCAAATTGCACGCTAGAACAACGTCTCGTAAACGTAAACTGCGTGCCGCCACCGCCGTGGCTGATGCTCATACCGATTTTGAATCCGATGTCCCTAACGTTGGTATTGGACGCGCGCTGATCGTCATTCTCGTCATTCATGTGGTTGCCATTGCTGTGATTTATTTGCACAGCACCTTTATTGGGAATCAGCCTGAGGAGACTGTGGCTGAGAAAGGAAAAAGTGTTTCTTCCGCTGTGGCTGCCGTTTCGCCAGTGGCGGCTTTGGTGGCACCCGCTGCGGAGCCTGATCAGGCATCCGGGCGTTATATCGTGATGACGGGTGATACCTACGCTCGGGTTGCTCATAACAAAAATGTGGATGAAACTCCCCTTCGTGCGCTGAACGATAGCCGTCCTCTTCGTGCTGGTGTGGTTCTTGATTTACCAGCTGAGTTGTCCTCGCGTCCTGTTGCCGTGCATGAGACTCCGGTGCAGCGCATTACGAGTGCTGAGGTGGCCGTTCCCGCTGTGGCTGTGGCCGTCGAGCGTGAGATTCCTCGCGCGATTGTGATCAATGAAGACCCTGCTGCTAGCGCAACACTCGTTCAACTTGCCGTAGCGACTTCGCTGTCCGATAGCGGTAAGCGCTACACGGTGAAGAGTGGTGATACTGTTTGGCGCATTGCGAGCCGATACAAGGTGTCGCGTGAAAATTTACTCAAGATCAATGGTCTTACCGATCCGCGTAAACTTTACGCAGGACGCGAGATCAAGATTCCTACCAACTAAAACTCACGATTAATCATCGATTATCTTCTTTTCTAATGGGACGAAAAAACGCCGTATTTCTCTGTTTAGCTGTCGTTGCTCTGGTGACGATTGGGCTGGTGATGCTGACGAGCACCAGTGTGTGGGACGATGATGTGGATGGTTACTCATTGGTGCGCAAACAGGCTATTTGGATTACACTCGGTGTGGTGGGTGCGGTCTGGATCTCGATGATTGATTATCGGAAGTTAGAGTCCTGCTGGGTTTATTTTTTGGGCGGGATTTGTGTGTTGCTCGTCCTTTGTTACGTTCCTGGGATTGGGCAGGAAATTAAAGGTGAGTCACGCTGGATCAAGGTTCCTGGCTTGCCCCAGTTCCAGCCCTCTGAGATGGCGAAGATCGTGGTGATTCTGGCGCTGGCCGCCTGGTATTCGCATTTTCAAACGGAAGGGCGGACCTTGTTCAAAGGATTTATTTACCCCTGTTTTTTGTTGGGGATTCCCACCTTGTTGATTTTTGGTGAGAAAGACATGGGCACAGCGATGGCGCTAGGGGCGTCTGGCGTGGTGGTGATGTTTGTCGCAGGAGCGCGTATTCCTTATTTGGTGCTTTCCGGGATCACGGCCTTGTCGGGGATGGCCTTTGTGGTGTGGCAAAACCCGGAACGAATGGGGCGTGTGAATGCCTTGTTTGATCTTGAAGGTGATAAATACCGTCTTGGTGACGGCTATCAACAACTGCACGGGCTTTACGCCTTTGCCAACGGTGGCGTCAATGGGGCCGGGCTCGGTAATGGTGTGGAAAAACTCGGCTACTTGCCCGAGGCGCATACCGACTTTATTTTCCCAGCCATCGGTGAAGAGTTGGGACTCTGGTTTACCTTGGGCTCTGTGTTTTGTTTTGTATTGATTGTCATTTACGGCATTGCCATCGCCATGAATACCAAGGATATCTTTGGACGTTTGATGGCGGTGGGACTCACCAGCATCATCGTGGTTCCTGCGATGATGAATATTGGTGTCTGCACGGCGGTGTTGCCGAACACAGGACTGCCGCTACCCTTTATCAGCTACGGTGGCACCAACCTGATCTTCACCCTATTGGCGGTGGGCTTACTGATTTCCATTCACCGCCAAAGCTCATTTCTCACCCGTGCGGAGTTGCCGGTGATCAATGAAAAGAAGCAGTGTGTGAGGCTTTGAAATATGGAGTGGGGACTTGAAGTCCCCGACTGCCTATCGAAG
>Ga0256845_1000628_pt1 | contig 32372 bp, 9 predicted proteins | sample RiftiametaG_FD_189101 | JGI IMG/M metagenome (GOLD analysis project Ga0256845, IMG submission 189101) | Tube worm associated microbial communities from hydrothermal vent at the East Pacific Rise, Pacific Ocean - Riftia | ecosystem: Host-associated > Annelida > Integument > Unclassified ...
CGCTGCTCCCTCGCTCGGCGGGCCTTCCCTCGGCGGTGCTCCCTCACTCGGCGGGCCTTCCCTCGGCGGTGCTCCCTCACTCGGCGGACCTTCCCTCGGCGGTGCTCCCTCACTCAGCGGGCCTTCCCTCGGCGGTGCTCCCTCACTCGGCGGACCTTCCCTCGGTGGCGGGCCGTCTCTCGGTGGTGCTCCTTCCCTCAGCGGCGGTGCGGCGCTCGGCGGCGCCTCGGGTGCCTCGGCTGGTGGTGTGCCCGCGCTCGCAGGCGGGGGTGGGATCCTCGGCGGCGCTCGCCCGAACGCAGAGCCTGCGCCGAGCCGCGCCAAGATCCCCGCCCGCAGTGAGCGGCGTAAACCGGGCGAGCCCGACGACGACCACATCCGTTGGAGCGAGCTCGCCAACGCCTGGGACGACTCGGGCCGGGCCGACAGCCTCTTGCTCTCGGGCAAGCCCATCAAAGAGGCCGAGCTGTGGCTGACCCGGGCGCGTGGGCGCGACCCCAAACCCACATCGCTGCAGCGCGAGTTCATCACGGCCAGCAAGGGCCTCAAGCGCAAACGGCTGATCAGGATCAGCGCCTGGGTCGGTGCCGGCCTGGCGACCTTGGGCATGGGGGGACTCGCGGCCAAGCTGCTCTTGGGCGACCCCAACGAGCCCGACAGCGACGACAAGGACTCGACCACCAGCGCGGTCGAGCGGGGCGCGGCGGAGGGCGAGGGTTCCGTCTACGCCGACGCCAACAACGCTGCGGCCAAAGCCGACGCCATGCTCGACACGGACCCGCGCACCGCAGCGCTGATCGCCGCGAGCGCCCTTCAGATCGTCGCCGGCACCGACGTGTTTGCGGGCTCCCACCCCGACAGCGCCCTGCGCAAGAGCCTGGCCAAAACCCGCGGACAGGCCCTCGTCGCCGAAGGAGGGACCGCAGGCGCGGGAAAGCCCATCGGGGCGGTGGCCCTCTCTCCTAATGGCGAGATGGCCATCGCCACCGCCGGCCCAGACGCCATGCTCTGGAACCTCCGGGAGGGCACCATGGCCCCTATCCACCTGCGCGGTCACCTGAGCGCGATCACCATGGCCGAGGCCAGCCCCGACGGGCGCTGGCTGGTCACGACCGCCGAAGACCGAACCATCCGGCTGTGGAACCTGGCCGCCTCCGACCCGAGCACCGACACCAAGACCCTGCGCGAGCACAAGGGGGAGGTCACGGCCCTCGAGTTCTCCCAAGATGGCCGCTGGATGGTCAGCTCCGGGGAGGACGGCCGGCCGCGGATCTGGGATCTACACACCAGCAACCCGACTCGGCCTACAGGGGTCATCTCGGGGCACGACGCGATCATCGCCGACGTCGCCATGGCTGCAGACGGCAGCGCAGTGTACACGGCCAGCGAAGACATGAACGCCAAGATCTGGCCGCTCCAAGACGGACGCCCAGGTCGATCCAAGCTCCTCAAGGGTCACGAGGGTCCGCTCTTGGCGATCGCGGTCAGCCCCGACGGGCACTGGTTGGTGACCACCAGCCAAGACAAGACCGCGCGTCTGTGGGACCTGAGTTCGGCCACGCCCTGGCGCAACCCGGTCGTCCTCGGTGGCCATCGAGGCCCCGTCACCAAGGTCGCCATCACCCCCGACTCCAAGCTCGCCGTCACCGCCTCGAGTGACAATACCCTGCGTATCTGGGAGCTCGACGCCAAAGATCCGGCGGCCACGGGGATCACCTTCAAGGGTCACGAGGACACGATCAACGACCTGCGCATCGACGCCAGCGGCAACTGGGCCGTGACCGCGAGCAAAGACAAAAAGGTCATCGCCTGGAACCTGGCCAAGCGGGCCCTGGTCGTCGAGACCGTGGTCTTCGACCAGCACACGCGCAATGTCGGCGCCGTGAACCTCTCGGCCGACGGCCGCTGGATGATCTCGGGTGCAGCCGACGGCACGGCCTACGTGTGGGACTTCAAAGGCGCAGACTCGGCCAACGCCAACTACTACATCGCCCGCGGCCACACCGGCCCGATCAACGACATCGACACGGACCGGGACGGCAAGCTCTTGATCACGGCCGGCGGCGACGGCAAGGGGGTGTTGTGGCGCTTCGAGCCCAGCGGTCGCCCGGAACTCAAGGCCGAGCTCGAGGGTCACACAGGCGCGATCAATGCCGCCGCCCTGAGCCCAGACGGACACTGGGCGGCGACCGCCGGCCAAGATCAGTCGATCCGCGTCTGGGACGTGACCAAGCGAGACCCCAGCGAGACCGTAAAAGTACTCGAGGGCCACGAGGGCGAGATCACCCAGCTCGTGTTCGCCTCCGACGGCGGGTATCTCTACTCGGCCAGCGCCGACAAATCCGTGCGCGCCTGGCAGGCCCAGAGCGGTTGGAAGGGCACGCGCTTGGTCGGCCACACCGACGAGGTCGTGGCCCTGGCCCGGACCCCCGACGACCGGCTCCTGTTCTCGGCCGACGTCAAAGGCCAGCTCCGGGTGTGGGACACCAAGGCCCCCCTCGGTGAGCCCAAGCAGTCGCTGGTCGCCCACGAGCGCGAGGTCTGGTGCCTCGTCGTCAGCCCCGACGGCCGACGCATGATCTCGGGCAGCGCCGACCGAAACGCCAAGCTGTGGACCATCGACAAAGACGGCCTGCGCAAGGCCGTGGTCCCCCTGCGAGGCCACCAAGACACGATCAACACCGCCGCCTTCTCACCCGACGACAAGTGGGTGGCGACCGGCAGCCGCGACGGCTCGATCCGCCTGTGGGACCTCCAGTCCGACCATCCCCAGGAGAACGCTATCCAGCTCGACATGCCCGATGCCAGCGGGGTCGAGTGGGTGATGTTCGCTCCCGACAGCATCCGCCTCTACGCCGGCATGGGCGACGGCTCGCTCCACATCTGGTACCCGGCGCCCCTGGGCGACCGCAACGACCACCAGGTGCTCAGAGGCCACGACAAGAAGGTCTCGGGCATGGCCATGCCCGTCGATGGCCGCTTCGTGCTCACCGGCAGCTACGACGGGTCCGCGCGGGTGTGGCCCATGTCGCCGCCTTCGATGATCCGCCGGGCCTGCGCGACCGCGGGCCGCTCGCCCACGGAGGCCGAGTGGAAAGAGTGGGTCACGGGGAAGTACCCCTACAAGGCGTTCTGCGGCTGAGCCAGCGAGTTCGCCCGTCAGCCAGCTGGGCAGCATGTAGAGGCCGCAGCGCAGTCCCCCAAGCCAGGAGCGCCTCGATCTCACAGCCCGGGCGTCACTGGGGCGCCTCGCTCAGTGGTGGTGGGTGCGCTTCCTCGTCGACCTCACTCAGTGGGTCAACGACAGCGCGCCGCCATAGATCTCGAGTTCCCCGCTCTCGGAGCCCCGCCGCAGGGTTCGCAGCGCGTCCACGCCAGCGCTGTGCGCCAAGCTCGGGCTGGCTGTGGCGACGATCCACTGGGCCCGGGGCAGGGCACCACGAAGGCAAGCCAAGACCTGGGACTGCACACCCTCGCTCAAGAACTGATCGATGTCGTCGATGGCGATCACGCCCTCGCTGTGGCGTGGGTCCGCCCCCCGGTTCGCCACCCACAGCTGGTGCACACACACAGTCGAGAAGCTGATCAGGTGCCGGGCCTGGGTCGCCATGGCGTCGAAGGGCAACACCTGACCCGTGGGGGTCTCGAAGCGAGGCTCGAAGTTTCGTGGATCGAGGCCCCGGTAGGCGTGGCCGATGAGCCCCAAAGTCGAGGCCAAGGCGGCATCGAGAGCCCGGCGCAGGCCGGTGGCTGCGGACACTTCGATCGAGTCGGATTCGGATTCGCGCTCTCGCTCCTCGCTCAGGGCCGAGGCCATGCCCGCGTAAGCCAAGATCAACTTGATCGGCCGGGTCAGATCCACGCCGCCTTGATCTTGAAACCCGGGGGCGCCCCGCAGGTCGGCCCGCAACACGGTTCGGCTCGGATCTCCCAGGAGCAGCTGGGCCCGGGGGAAACGGCGACCGCTGGGGATCCCCACAAACGCGAAGCCTCCGCTCTCGCCGAGGGCCCGGTCGAAGAGCATGACCTCCCGACGACGCAGCTGCTCTGCGGTGTCCTCGTCCTCGACCCGCACACCGGGCGTGGCCACACACAGAGGATGGGGACGCTGGGAGTCCTCCGCGCCGAGTCGCCAATCACAGATCGCGTGTGGTGCCGGACCCGGCCGCCGGTAGACCGAGGTCTGAACCACATGGTGCCCCGGGCGGGTCGCCGCGATCGCGGCCAACAAGGTGGTCTTACCGGTCCCTCCTTCCCCGTAGATCACGGTCAGGGGACGGACCTCCCCCCGATCCTCGCCGGCCCCGTCGCGGAAGTCGCGGGAGTCGCGGGAGTCGCGGGAGTCGCAAAAATCGATCTCGAGGGTCTCGAAGGGGCCCAGACCCACGATACGTGTACGTTCGAGGTACATGACAGCCCTTGGGGTGTAACCCATCGAGGCCCGAAGCGCTGGCTTTTTCCCCGGCCAAAGGAGGCTAGAGCGCCTCGAACAAAAGCGGATAGCGGATCTGGACTATCCGCCCGTCGATCTGAAACGACCACCGGGACCGAGCCACCCACATCAGACAGCGCGCCACACAGGGGTCGTCGAGTTCGTCTTCGCTGACTTCCACCCCAGTCACCCCCCCGTCGACACCAATATCGATATCCAGCACGACCCGACCCTCCCCCGGCACGCCGTAGAGAAAAGCCCCCTCGTAGCAAGCCCGCAGCTCGGATTGGTGGGAGCGAATCTCTCGGCTGACGGCCGAACGATCGAACGACCCCATGATCCGTGCGGACACGGGGCGCGGTGTGAGAGCAAACAAGGCGGTGTTCGAGCCACTGTTCGAGTCTCTCTGGTCCAGGTCGGTCTCGGCCTCGGTCTCGGTCGGAGTGCTCGACTCGGCCCGCAGCCCAAACAGTCCAGCCGACTCACACCACGGTCGGGGCGCTTCGAGCTCGATGTCCGCGACAGGTGGCACGGGGCTCACGGAGGGCGAACACGCGCACACACACACGACGACGAAAGGCGAGCACACAGCGGATTTCGGCACGCACCTCCAGACAGCGGGCGCGCATGCATGTTTCGTGGCGGCGCCTGGGCCACACTCGACCACCTGGATCCCTGGGCTCAGTGCAGGGCCCGCGAGGTCACCCCGGCGAGGGCCCGACTTGCTCGGTGGGGCCCTCGCCGGGGACACGTCGACGAGGGCCCCACCGAGCAGCGCCAGATCGCCCATGTGTAGGGGCGTGGACGAGCATGCCCAGGCGAGTCTCGATACCGACCTCGAGTCGGCTCAGCGGCTGACCTCGCCGAGGGGCTGCCCGACCTGGGCCGAGGGCCGGTTCGTACCCAACAGATCTGCGAGGGTCGCCGCGACGTCGGTGGTGTAGACCTCGCGCGTGACGTAGTCCGAGGACAGGCCCGCGCCCGCGAACACGATGGGTACGAAGGAGTCATAGGCCCAGGGCGAGCCGTGGTCGAGCATGATCATGCCACTGTTCCCCTCGCCCGGCGAGGGCGGCCCGTTGACCTGCCACTGGGGCTCCTGGATGACAAACACCTGACCCGAGCGCCCGGGGCATTGATTGCGTCGGACTCGCTCGCTCATCTCCATGTACACGGGGTCGCCCGTCCTCGCCTCGGACACGCTCACTCCCCGGTAGATGCCATCGACGGCGGTCACCGAGGCCGCAACCACCGCCTCGACCACGACCCGGTCCTTGCCCGTCGCGCTCACCAGCTCGTCCGTGATGTAGAAGTAGGGGAAGGAGTACACCAGGCACCCTGAGCCAAAGCCACTTTCGATGCACGAGATGGAGCCCCCTGCGAGCTTCACGAGCGCGGTCTCGACCGCGCTCGTGATCGTGTCAGGGGAGACTCGCCCGGTGTAGGTTTGCCCGAGAGCAGGGCCGACGGCGGAGGCAGCGAGGACCTCGGGGAACTCGGGACCGCCGTGGTCCCCCGAGAGCACGATCAGCGTGTTGTCGAGACCGACCTCCGCGTCGAGCCAGCTGAAGAAGTCCGCGAGGGTCGCGTCGAGCTGGAGCATATTCTCTTCGCTCTCGAGGCTCGTCGGGCTCCACCAGTGGGCGATGATATCCGTCGCCGAGAGCCCAATGGCGAGGTAGTCGGGGACCTCGTCCTTGCCCAGCTCCTGGGTGGTCACCAGCATCTTCGCAAAGTCCACGGTCATGCGGTCGAGTTCGGGGCTGATGGTCAGGTTGTTGAAGTAGGCCGGCGTCTTCGGGTCGGCCGTGAAGGTGTGCCCCCGCAGCCCACCCTCGCCGTCGAAGAAAGAGTGGAGGAAACCGCTCCTGTACAGATTCGCCTCATCCGGAAGGCCGAGCATCTCCAACAGATTCGCCGGCGGGGAGCCGGCGGGGAAGGTGTTGTTCACCCCCTTGAAGATGTAGGTGTCGAGGTCGTTGGACAGCGTCCACTCCTTGCCCAGCTTGCACAGCACCCGCCGGCTCGTGCTCCCATCTCCGCAGTCGACCTCTGCGCTGTTCCAGTCCGCCACGAAGGTCGGCATGGTGTCGTAGTAGTAGCTGCTGGTCGTGAAGTTGCCCGTCGCGCTGCCCTGGTCGCTCAGGGAGGCGTAGAAGAACGCCTTGCCGGCGTGGCCTGCGAGCGGCACGGAGGAGCGGTCCTTGCCCGACACCGCGAAGATCTTGGCCGCCCCGCCCGTGGCGCGGCTGAGCTCGTCGCTGAAGGTCGAGGCGAGGATCCCCCGGGGGGACACGCCCTTCTTCTCCTCCTCCTTCTTCTTCTTCTTCTTCTTCTTCTTCTTCTCATCAAGGAGCTCGTAGTTCGAGTCGCTGATGCTCTTTTGAGGGCCCTTCTTTGCGACATCGTACCAGACGTTGGAGACCATGCCGTGGGCCGCCGGGTAGGCCCCGGTCGCCAGGGTGGTGTGACCCACGACCGTCTCGGTGCGGGCGTGGGGGTGGCTCGCGTTGGCGTACCAGACCCCGTTTTCCATGAGCAGCTTGAAGCCCCCCTCGCCAAAGCGGTCCATGTAGCGCGCGGGCAGGTCCCCGCGCAACTGATCGATCGTGATCTGGACGATCAGCTTCGGCTTGGCGCTCAGCCCCCGCCTGGCCATCATCCTGCTGTGTTTCCCGCCCTCGCTAGACTCCCCCCCCGAGCGACCGGGGACCTCGGTATGGGCCCCCTCGGAGTCGCAAGCCGAGAGTAAGAATACGAACAAACCGAACAACATTTGATGACGATGCATGAGTGTCTACATTCCCAAAACTAGAACCCAGTCGAAAACCTCGCAAAGGCCTCGGCGACACTATCACAGTACGACCGCAGAGGCGGAGCCGGGTTCGACCCAAACCCAATCACCTGACGAAGCGCCCTCCATATGGAAAATTCACGTTTCCATATGGTTATGAATCGAGCCATGATTTTTCGATTGAAATCGAATCTGCCATTCCCGGCCGCCTCCCCGTCGATGAATGGCCTCACTCGGATACAGCGTTCCCTCGATAACGCTGTCACAATCTCATCGTCAAAGAGCCGCGACACTCGGGCGCAACCGCCCCTCGCTCATAGACAATTCAGTCGTAGCGTCCTCCTTTGGCGCCTCCCCCAAACCCGGCCAGCCGGCCCCAGAAGCAGCCCAGCACCGCTGTGCTGCCCATGTCTCGACAGCAATGCCAGTGATGATCATGACATGACCAAATGGACCAATGTTGACCTTTTGCTGATCAATATGTCTGGTGTTGCCTGGGACCCAACAGAAATCTGGTGACGAAGCACACGATCTGGTTTCAGCCCTCCCTACAAATGGTCGACGAACTCGGGCATGGAATGTTAAGCTAGAACGAGCGAATACGGCTCGGATGGCGAGCGAATACGGCTCGGCTGGCGAGCGAGCGAGCGAGCGACCTCGACGGTATGCCCCACGAAGATTCAGAGCTGAGCGCCATCGTCCGAGGTCTGATCGAAGACGTGCTCGGGCGAGCTGTCCCGCCGATACACTTCGACACCCCCTTCGCCTCCCTCGGCATGGACTCGGCCCTCGCGGTGGAGCTCGCCACCAAGCTCGGCTCGGCGCTCGGGCGCTCGCTCTCGCCGGTACTCGTATACACGCACCCCACCGTTGCGGCGCTCTGCGCCGCCCTCGCCGGGGTCGACCAAACATCGAGATCAGACCAGAGCGCGAGCTCGCGCTCCGCCCCCAGTCACGATCCGATCGCCATCGTCGGCCTCGCTTGTCGCTTCGCCGGGGCCCCGGGCCTGGCGGAGTTTTGGGACCTGCTCGAGAGCGGGCGCGACCCCCTGGGGACCATCCCCAGCTCGCGCCCCGACGCGGAAGTCTGGGACGGCCTCCCGCTGTCTGTCCGCAGCGGTGGTTTCCTCGACGACGTCGCTCGCTTCGAGCCCGAGTTTTTCGGCATCCCCGCCCGAGAGGCCGGACAGTTCGATCCGCAGCAGCGACTCCTCCTCGAGGTCTGCTGGGAGGCGCTCGAGAGCGCCGGGATCCGGCCCAGCTCGCTGCGCGGCACTCGGGCCGCCGTGTACATCGGCGCCCTGGCCAGCGACTACGAACACGCGGCCCTCGCCCGGGGGTGGTCGTCCTTCTCCACACACTCGGCCCCCGGACGCCAGCGCGGCGTGGTCGCCAGCCGGCTCTCCTACACCCTGGGGCTCATGGGCCCGAGCATGCAGCTCGACACCGCCTGCGCCTCGTCGCACACGGCCCTTCACCTCGCGACCCGAGCCCTGCGCGCCGGCGAGACCGACCTCGCCCTCGTCGGCGGCGTCAACCTGATGCTGTGGCCCGACACCAGCCTCACGATGTACCGCCTCGGCGGGCTCTCGCCCACGGGGCGCTCCCGGGCCTTCGATGCGAGCGCCGACGGCTTTGTGCGCGCCGAGGGATCCGGGCTCCTGGTCCTGCGCCGACTGAGCGACGCGCTCGCGGCCGGGGACCACGTCTGGTGCCTGGTCCGGGGCACGGCCATCAATCACGGCGGGACCACCAACGGCATCACCGCCCCGAGCCCCGCCGGCCAGGTCGCCGTGATCCGAGACGCGTGGGCAGACGCGGGTGCCGACCCCCACAGCGCGGTCTACATCGAGACCCACGGCACCGGCACCAGGCTCGGGGACCCGATCGAGGCGACGGCCCTGGGCGAGGTCGTCGGGCGCGGACGCCCCGCGGACGCCCCGGTCCTCCTTGGTTCGGTCAAGACCAACATCGGTCATGCCGAGGCCGCGGCAGGGGTCGCTGGCGTCATCAAGACCGCGCTCGCCATGGACCGCGGGCGGATCCCCGCGAACCTCCACTTCGTCGAGCCCAACCCGCTGATCCCCTTTGCGGAGCTCGGCCTCGAGGTCGTCGACAGCCCGCGGCCGTGGCCGACGGAGGGCGACCTGGCCGGCGTGAGTTCCTTTGGCTTCGCCGGGGCCAACGCCCACGTCGTCCTCGAGCGCCGCCAGCCCTCGCCTGGGCGCCTGGTGACCTTCACCGCCCCGAGCCCCGAGGCCCTCGAGCAACGTGTCGAGGCCCTGCTCGACACATGGCTCACCGAGCCAGCGAACTCGCGCTCGTGGCCCGCGGACGCCTTCGACTCGTCCGCGACCGCCCGCCTGAGCGTGCGCGCCCGCGAGCTCGACGAGCTCCAGGCCGAGCTCGCGGCCTGGCGCGCCGGCGAGCCCATCGGGGACGAGCGGGAGGTCCAGCGCTGGGAGGGACGGGGCACCCCACCTCCCGTGGCCTTCCTGTTCGCCGGCCTCGCCCAGGACTGGCCCGGCATGGCCCGCAGCCTGCTCGAAGAAGAGCCCGAGTTCCGGGCCATCGTCGAGCGCTGCGACCGTGTCGCCCGACGCCTCGGACACCCGATCCTCGCGGCCCTGTCCGCGCCCGAGATGCCCTCGGACGTGCCCCTGCTCTCGAGCTCCCTGGTCGTCTTCGACATGGCCCTGGCCCAGCTGTGGCGAAGCTGGGGGGTCGAGCCCGTCGCCGTCGTCGGCCACAGCATCGGAGAGATCGGCGCGGCGTGGTTCGCCGGCGCCCTGGCCCTCGAAGAGGCCGTGCGCGTGGCCGTGGCCTACGCCTCGTGCGCGGTCGAGGTCACCGGGAACACCGGGCTCGTCCACGTCAGCGCCACCGCCACAGAGGTCGAGCCCTTGCTCGAGCCGTGGGTGGGACGACTCTCGATCGCCATCGACGAGGGCCCCGGGGTCATCATCGGGGGCGAGAACACGGCGCTCGCAGAGCTGATGCCAGAGCTGGTCGACCGTGGCCTGCGACCGCGGCCGTCCCCGAGCCCACTCGCCCCTCACTCGCCGCCCATGGCCAAGCAGCTGCCTGCGTTCAGGGCCGTCCTCGGCCACGTGGAGGCCGGCCCCTGCGAGATCCCCCTCGTCGCCGCTCTGACCGGCGAGCCCATCGAGGGCTCCCGCCTCGACGCGAGCTACTGGGTGGCCCAGGTCGGCAGCCAGATCCGGCTCGCCGACGCGCTGCGCTGCCTCGAGAGCTTTGGGGTCGAGGCCGTCGTACAGCTCAGCGGACACCCCCTCCACGGCTACGCGATCCGGGCGTGTGTCCCCAGCCTCCGCGGGCCCGAGTGGGCCCTGGCCTCACTCCGCCGCGGTCACGGTCGGCCGTGGGCCCTCTACGCCAGCCTCGGACAGCTCCGGGCTGCCGGCGTCGCGCCCCGTCCCGAGGCCGCCCCCGCCCCCGCCTTCCTGGCGCTCTCGGCCGCCTCTCCGGCCTCCCTGCGCGGCCTCGCCCAGGCCTGGGCGCAGCGCCTCGAGCACGCGCGAGAGCCCCTCGTCGACCTCGCCTACTCGGCGGCGATCGGGCGCGAGCAGCATCGCCATCGCCTCGCCGTCCGCGCCCGGAGCAGGGGTGAGGCCAGGCGTGCGCTGCAGGCCTGGCTCGCCGGTGAGCAGCCACCCACGGCCGAGCAGACCGGACCCATCGACGCCCCCCCTCCCGTGGCCTTCGTGTTCTCGGGTCAGGGTGCACGCTGGACCGGCGTCGCCCTCGAGCTCCGCGCTCGAGACCCGATCTTTCGCGCCGCGCTCGGGCGCTGTGACCTCGCCCTGCGCCAGGTCGCGGGCTGGAGCGCGATCGAGGCCATCGAGTCGGGGGAGGGACAGGACCCCTCCCGGACCGAGCGTGTCCAGCCCTGCGTGTGGGCGGTGCAGGTCGCTCTGGCCGCACGCTGGAGGTCCCTCGGGATCGAGCCGGTGGCGATCGTCGGCCAGAGCCTCGGTGAGATCGCAGCCGCGTGTGTCGCTGGGGCCCTGAGCCTCGAGGACGGCGCGCGCGTCGTCGCTGAGCGCTCGCGCCTGATGGCGACGGACGAGTGCCTGGGCGTGACCGCGCTGATCGACCTCGACGTCGAGTCGCTGCGCCCGTGGCTCGCCGGCCGCGAGGACATCGCTATCGCCGGGGACACCGGGCCACAGACGTCCCTGGTCGCTGGCGGAGCACAGGGCATGACCCGCCTCCTCGAGGAGCTCGAGACCGCCGGGGTCGGGCTTCGGCGCCTCGGGGTCCGCGTCGCCCTCCACTCCCCCCGCGTCGACGCGGCCTCGCGCCGGCTAGAGGCCGCCCTCGCCTCCGTATCGCCCCGCCCAGCCTCGCTCCCGCTGTGGTCGACGATGAGCGCGACGCGGGTGGACGGCGGCGAGCTCGACGCGAGCTGGTGGCGCAAGAACATGCGCGACCCCATGCAGCTGACCGCGACCCTCGACGGGATGGTCGCCTCGGGCGTCGCGGCCTTCCTCGAGATCGGACCCCACCCCGTCCTCGGTCCTCCCCTGCGCGACGCCCTGGCCCGGGCCGGGCGGCCCCTCGTGGTCGCTGGCTCCCTGCGCCGGGGACGGGACGACCTCGAGTCGCTGGTCCACGGCGCCTCCCAGCTGTGGGCCGCGGGCGTCTCCATCACCTGGCGTGAGCTGTGGCCCGCGGCCAGCCGCGCCCGCGAGCTCCCCAGCTACACCTGGGACCGGCGCGCCTACTGGCTCCCCGGCGAGGCCCTCGCCGAGCGCTCCGTATCCACCTCCCTCCTCGGGCGCCCAAGCTCCCTCGCCTCTGATCCAAGCGTCCAGATTCACGAGGGCCTGATCGGCCCAGACAACCCCCGCTGGCTCGCCGGCCACCAGGTCCGGGGCCGTGTCGTCGTGCCCGGCACAGCCTGGGTCGAACTCGCCCTGCGCGCCCTCGGGACCCTCGACGGCACGGTCTCCGAACTCGTCTTCCACAAGGCCGCGGTCGTCGACGGGCCCCGGACCCTGCAGATCGTCCTCCGCCCTGACCCAGACGGCCCGCACACCTTCCAGATCGCCAGCCGACCCACGAACCCGACCGAGGGCCCGTGGACGACCCACGCGAGCGGCCGCGTCGAGGCTGACTCCAGCAACGTGGCCGACACCCTCGACGACATCGTCCTCGGCGAGTGGGAGGGCCGCGAGCCCGTGCCCGCGGCGTCCGTCTACGCCCAGCTCGCCGAGCGCGGGCTCGAGTACAGCGGACCTTTCCAGGCCATCGAGAGGCTGTGGCGCGATCGGCAGCGCGCCCGGGCGACCCTCGACATCGACGTGAACGCGGACGACTCCGTCCGCGCCGCGACCCTCGACGCCTGCCTGCAGGTGCTCGCCTCCCTCGAGCAGGGCGAGGACGCTCGCCTCCCCGTCGGGATCGATCGGGTCCGCGTGAGCGGGGCCCTCACAGGGGCGCTGGAGGTCACCGCCGACTACGGCGGCCCCGACGGCTCGGGCCGCGTTCGTGCTCGAAACGCGGACCGGCAGGTCGTCGTCGCCATCGACGGCCTGCGCCTACAAGCGCAGTTCGACGGTCCCCCACCGAGTCGGTGGGCCTACCTCCCACGCTGGGTCGACGCTCCCATCGAGTCCCCGAGCGCCGGGCTGGCAGAGGACCTGGCCGAGCGCCTGCTCGTACTGGGCGCCGCTGACGAGTCTGGACCACAGCCCGCGGCGAAGGCCCTCGTCGAGGCCCTCGTCAGCGCGAAGGTCGATGCGGTCTTGACCACCGAGGACGAGCTCTCGTCCAAGCTCGACGCCGCTCGCCCAGCCTACCTCGTCCTGCTTGCGGACGACCTCCACGCCGAGGCCTCCCTGCGCCTCGCCCTCGCCCTCGCCCAGCAACTCGAAGGTCGCGCCCGCCTCCTCCTCGTCACCCGGGGAGCCGTCGATGCAGGGACCGCCCCGACGAACCCGGACGGAGCGGTGCTGTGGGGCTTTGGACGGACGCTGCGCATGGAGGACCCCCTCGCCTTCGGCGGGCTCGTGGACCTCGACCCCGACGGCGACAGCGACAGCGACGCCGCAGCCATCCTCGCCAGCGTGTGCGAACAGGGCGAGGACGCGATCGCCTGGCGACGCGGCCAACCCCTTGTCCAGCGCCTCATCCCGCTCTCGCTCCCACCCGCACGCACGCTCCGCATCCGACCGGGGGCCACCTACCTCGTGACCGGTGGTCTGGGCGGCCTCGGTCTGCTCGTCGCTGCCCGGCTCGTCGAACGCGGTGCGCGGAGGCTGATCCTGGTCAGCCGCAGCGGGCTCCCCCCACGCGCCCAGTGGAACGACGCCGCGCTCGTCGACAACCCGCGGGTCGACGCCGTTCGCCGACTCGAGCGAGCGGGGGCGACCGTGCTCGCCCCGCGTGTCGACGTTGGAGACCCCGAGGCTCTGCGCGCCCTGCTGCGCGAGCTCGCCCGCGACTGGCCGCCGATCCGGGGGGTCGTCCACGCCGCGGGCATCACCCGAGATCGGGCCCTCGTCCACACACGCTGGACCGACGCCGAGGCCGTCATTCGACCCAAGATCACCGCCGCCCGCGTCCTCGCGACCATCCCGGAGCTCGACTTTCTGTCCCTGTTCTCATCGGCAGCGGGGACCCTCGGCTCTCCAGGCCAGGCCACCTACGCGGCCGCCAACGCCTGGCTCGACGCCTTCGCCCACGTCCTGCGCGAGCGAGGCATCCCGGCGACCAGCTACGTCTGGGGCTCCTGGGCCGAGGTCGGGCTCGCGCGCGACCTGACCGAGCGCTTCGCCGCCCGGGGGATCCACAGCATCCCCACGGCCCAGGGCATCGACCTCTTCGAGCGCCTCCACGGAGAGCACCCGGTCATCGCCATCCTCCCCGTGGACTGGCCCAAGATGATCGCTGCTGACGGCGGCGAGGTCCCCCCGCTCCTGCGTGAGCTCGTCGGCGATGACCCTGGCGAGGCCGACGCTGACCCGGGGGCTCGGGCCGCCTCCCTCGGAGATGGGCTTGGAGACGGGCTTGGAGAGTTGTCGCTGACCGAGTGGCTGATCCACACATGCGCCCGAGTGCTGCGTGTCGCACCCGAGCGCATCCCTCCGACAGCCTCGCTCAACAGCCTCGGTATCGACTCCCTCCTCGCCATCGAGCTGCGCAACGCCATCCAATCCGGCTTGAACCTGACCCTGCCCCTGTCGGCCTTCTTCGGCGACGCGACCCTCGGTAAGCTCGCTGAAACGCTCAAAGAACGGGCAGAGCAGGCAGAGCAGGCAGAGCAGGGCTCAGACCAGCCCACCCACTCCAAAGCTGGGGACCGGGCGCCCAACGACGGGCTCCCAGAGGCCCGTGGAGAAGCGAGCCCAGGATCGCCCAAAGCAGGGCTTCCCCATATCGCCCCCTCCGCGGCAGGAGCTCCCGACCAGAGCAAGCGCCCCCTCGTGCCCATCGTCTCGTCGGCCAGCAGCGCGGTCGAGCTCATGGATCGCGTGGCCGCACTCGCCGTTCAGGGCGAGGTCAGCGGACACCGACTCGTCGAGCTCGCCCTCGATCGGGCGACGGCGCTGAGCCACGCTGAGCACGGTCATCGCCTGGCCGTCCTGGTCCAGGATCTTCGCGAACTCGACGCTCACTCGCCCACCGTCGAGGCCCTCCAGCAACGTCACGGCATGCCCCACTCAGACCCACGCCTGGCCTGGCTGTTTCCGGGCCAGGGGGCCCAGAACGTGGGCGTACTGCGTGAGCTCGCCGCGACCTACCCCGTGGTGGCAGAGGCCGTCGCTGAACTCCTCGAGCTCCTCGAACTCCCAGACTTGCTCGAAGGTCGTGACTTCGACCGGATTGGCTTCGCCGAGCCTGCCCTGTTTACATTCGGGTACAGCCTGTCTCGACTGTGGGATTCATGGGGTGTCCAACCGGACGTGGTGCTCGGCCACTCCATTGGCGAAGTCACGGCCGCCTGCGTGGCCGGGGTGTTCTCACTACCTGATGCATGTCGCCTCATTCGCGCACGGGCACGCCTCCTCGATGCCCTGCCCGCCGGAGGGGCCATGATCTCGGTAGCGACCTCCCTCACCCAGGTCGAGCCCCTCCTGAGCCCCGGCATCAGCATCGCCGCGATCGATGGGCCACACCAGGTCGTGCTCGCGGGCGAGGAAAGCGAACTGATGCGGGTCGTCATCGCACTCGCGCAGGTGGGTATCCGTGCTCGACGACTCCCACTGTCACATGCGCTGCAGAGCCCACGGGTCGACCCCGCCCTCGCTGAATACCGCACCGTGCTCGAGCAGCTCGACCTCCGAGAGCCGAACATTCCGTTGATCTCCAACGTTCACGGCCGATTGGTGGGACCTGAAGTTTCCACCCCAAATCATTGGCTCGCCCAGCTCCGAGAGCCAGTCCAGCTCGAGGCCAGCGCCAAGACCCTCGACCGGGCCTCGCTACTTATGGAGATCGGCCCACGGGCCTCGCTCGCAGGCCTCGTCTGCGCTTGCATCCCCAACGGCGACTCGGTACCTTGTGCTCTATCGATTGATGGGAAACGGGCTCCAGCCGACAGCCTGCGGTCCGCGGCTTGCTGCGCCTTCGAGGCGGGGGTGAACATCAACTGGCACCTGGTGTTTGAAGGCCTCTCCCCTGCCGCGCGCGGCTGAGCACACTTTCGAGAACCAACATTTCCGCATAATTCAACTTAATATGTATTAACTTAGCTAAAGTCTCTCCTGGACCAGACCCCATATTCGTTGACACAGTCTGGCTACCAGTAGACTCTCAGACACAGTTTTCCACCCAAACCGTGAGGACTTCGACATGAACGACGCAGAACGAGCTGAACAAAAACGGCAAAACAAAGCCGACGGCAAATCCAAAAAACAGGGCGTAAAGGCCAAAGCCAAGGCTGACGCCAAAGCCGGCGTCAAGACCAAGGCCAAGGCCGACGCCAAAGCCAGTGCCAAGGCCAGCGCCAAGGCCGACGCCAAGGCTGGCCAAAAGGCCGATTCCAAGGTCAGTGGCAAGAGCAGCAAGGGCGACCTCAAAGCCAAGTCCCGCCCGCAATAACAAGCCCGCCTCGACACAGAATGACTGCACCTAGGTGGTTTCCACTCTCCCGAGGGCAAGAAGCCCTCTGGTTTCTATGTAAGCTCGCACCGGAAAGTTCGGCATACAACATCGTCTTTCCGGTGCGCGTCTTGGGTGCACTCGACATCGATGCGCTCGGTCGCGCCTTACAAGCGCTCTCCGATCGCCATGGAAGTCTACGGGTCTCCTTTGATGAAGACGAAGGCAGGCTACGACAATGCGAGCTCGTTGATCACATCGTTCGATTCGAACGAATCGACTCTACGGGCACACCACAGGCCGAGTTCGAGGCCGCCGTACACGCTCGTGCACGGCGAGCCATAGACCTCGCTACAAACGCGTGCCTCTCGGCAACGCTCTTCGAGCGTCGCCGGGACGAGCACATTCTCGTGATGGTCGTTCACCACATCGTGAGCGACCTGACTTCGTTCGCGATCATGCTCGAAGAGCTCCGCGAGCTCTACCGCTTCGAGCACGATGGAGGTCTCGATGATTCGGGCCATGATGGTGCCGACCCGCTTCCCCCCCCTGGCGAGACCCCCTACGAACAATTCGTCGCCGAGCAGCGGCAACTCGTCGACAGCGACGAGGGAGCGCGCCAGCTCGAGTACTGGCGAAAGGTGCTCGGCAGCGAGCTCCCCATTCTCGACCTGCCCACAGATCGCCCACGTCCTCCGATCCAGAGCTTCGGCGGCGCCACGGTCATCCAGACCCTCACCCCAGACCTGAGCGCCGAGCTCAAGCGCTTCGCGGCCCAATCTGGCTACACCCTGTTCATGGTCATGGTCGCCGCCTATCAGGTGCTCCTGCACCACTATACCGGGCAAGAGGAGATCTTGGTCGGCACTGCGACCTCGGGGCGCCACCGGGAGAAGTTCAAGAACCTGGTCGGCTACCTCGTCAACATGGTCCCCCTCCGCGGCGACCTCCGGGAGAGGCCCACCTTCGAGCAGCTCCTCGGCCAGACCTGCGAGGCCGTCCTCGGGGCGATCGAACACCAGGACTACCCCTTTGCGACCCTCGTCGACCGGCTGCAGCTGCCCCGGGACCTGAGCCGCTCTCCCCTCTTTCAGACCTCTTTCACCCTGCGCCAGCGCTTTCACCGGTTCCCCGAATTCGGGCGCATGCTCTTGCCGGACGAGGACACGGCGCCGATCCCCTTCGGCAAGCTCGAGCTCGTCCCCCTCCCGATGCCCCAGCAAGAGGGACAGTTCGACCTCCAGCTCGAGTTCAAGGAGGACGAGGACGGCCAGCTCCGCGGGGCGTGGAAGTACGCGACGGACATCTTCGACGCCTCGACCGTCGAGCGCATGACCGGGCACTTCGAGACCCTCCTCGCGGGGCTGCTCGCCCAGCCCGGTCGCCCCGTCGACGAGATCAGTTTGCTGAACGCAGCGGCCCGGAAGCGAGCACTGAGCGAGGCCCGCGGGCCCGAGCTCCCCTTGCCCGCAACGGCCTCGGTGGTCGAGCTCTTCGAGGCCTGCGCGCTCGATCGGGCCGAGCGTGTCGCTATCCGCAGCGGCTCCCGCTCGATCCTCTACGGCGAACTCGCCGTCGAGGTTCGAAGCGCCGCAGCCCAGCTCGCACGGCTCGGGGTCCAGCCCAACGAACTCGTCGCCCTGCTCCTGCCCCGCGACATCCCCTTCATCACCTGGCTGCTCGCCATCAACCGCGCGGGCGCGGGCTTCCTCCCCCTCAACCCACGCCACCCGGTCCCGCGCTTGCAGCAGGTGCTGCTGACCGCAGGGGTCCGCGTCGTCGTCGGTTCGCCGGCGGTCGGAGAAGACATCTGGCGAGAGATGTCCGGGTTCGCCGACGCCCGCGGGCTCTCCTGCATCGACCTGAGCGCGCCTCGGCCTTCTCTTTCTCCTGTCCCTGCTCTTTCTTCTGTCCCTGATCTTTCTGCTCTCCCTTCTCTCTCTGCTCTCCCCCCTCTCCCCCGGGGCAGCGACCTGGCCTACGCCATGTTCACCTCGGGCTCGACCGGTGCCCCCAAGGGCGTGCTCGTCGAGCACAGCGGGATGCTCAACCATGTCCTGTCCAAGCTCGAAGACCTCGGGATGGGTGAGGGCGACGTCCTCGCCCAGACCGGGCCACAGTCCTTCGACATCGTCGTCTGGCAGTGCCTCGCCCCCCTGGTTCAGGGGGGGGTCGTGGCCATCTTCGACGACGGTCAGGCCGAGGACCCCGCCCTGCTCGTGCGCGAGACTCGACGCGTCGGTGTCACCGTGCTCCAGCTCGTCCCCTCCATGCTCCACGCCCTGATCGAGGACCTCTCCACCGCCGAGGGCGGACCCCCGCCCCTCCCCAGTTTGCGCTGGATGGTCCCGACCGGCGACGCCCTCCCCGTCGACCTGTGCCGGCGCTGGCTCGCCGCCTACCCCGACATCCCGCTGCTCAACAGCTACGGCTCGACAGAGTGCTCCGACGATCAGTGTCACTACGAGCTGCGCAGCGTCCGGGTCGTCGACGAGGTCCAGGCGGTCGCCTCTATCGGCACGCCCATCCGCAACATGACGGCCTACGTCCTCGACCCCCTGCTGTCGCCAGTCCCCGTCGGCGTGGTCGGGGACCTCTATGTCGGAGGGATCGGTGTCGGCCGCGGCTACCTCGGGGACCCCCTGCGGACCGCCGACAGCTTCATCCCCGACCCTTTCAGCGAACGCGAGGGCGCCAGGCTCTACCGCACGGGGGACCGGGGTCGTCGGCGCGCCGACGGCAACCTGGAGTTCCTCGGTCGTACCGATCACATGATCAAGGTCCGCGGCTTCCGCATCGAACCCGGCGAGATCGAAGCCACCCTCGCCCTCCACCCCGAGGTCGAGGAGGCGGTCGTGATCGCGCGCGAACACCCCTCGGGCGAGCGCGTACTCGTCGCCTACGTCGTGTCGAGCGCGGAGAGCAAGCCCGACACTCGCAGCTTGCGAGCCTTCCTGGGCCAGCAGCTGCCCCAGTACATGCTCCCGACGCTCACCGTCACCGTGCCCGCCTTGCCCCTGACCGCCCACGGCAAGATCGACCTCGCGGGGCTGCCGGCGCCCGAGTGGGAAGAGCTCGCCGAGCGTGAGTACGTCCCGCCTCAGACCCCCCGCGAAGAGGAGCTCGCCAAGATCTGGGCCGAGGTCCTCCAGCTCGAGCGGATCGGCCGAAGCGACGACTTCTTCAGCATCGGTGGCGACTCGATCCGCAGCATCCAGATCGTTGCCCGGTGCAAGCGGGTCGGCATCGAGCTGAGCCCGAGCGACCTCTTCCTCCACTCGACCGTGGCGACCTTGGCTGCACACGCGGACCGAGCCACGGTCACCCCTACGCCCACGCCACTGCCGACTTTCCACCTTCCCCCAGCTCAACTCGCACACGCGCTCGCCCAGGTCGAGTTCGAGACCGATTGACCCCGGAGTTCGATGGCCACTCAGCCAGACGTCTACCCCCTCACGCCTATCCAGCGTGGGATGCTGTTTCACAGCATCTCTGGAGAAGCCGACGCTGTCTACGTTCAGCAGCTCGACCTCCCCCTGCTCGGGCCCCTCGACGTAGACGCCTTCGCAGCCGCCTGGGCCTCTGTGCAGCAGCGCTACGCGGTCCTGCGCACGGCCTTCGCCTGGAAGGGTCTACCCGATCCGGTGCAGGTGGTCGGTGAGAAGGTCAAGCTCCCGCTCGAGATCCTCGACTGGCGGGGGCGAGCCGACAACGAGGACGAGTTCGCGGCCCTGCGCGCCACAGAGCGCACCCGCAGCTTCGCCCTCAACCGGGCGCCCCTGTTTCGCCTCGTGTTGATCCTCGAGGACGAGGAGCGCAGCAGGCTCGTGTGGACGTGGCATCACGCCATCCTCGACGCCTGGTCCGTACCCATCCTGCTGCGCGAGCTGCTCACCAGCTACGCCGCGCACGCCGAGCACCAACCCCTGAACCTCGCGCCGACTCGGCCCTTCAAGGACTTCGTGGCCTGGCAGCGTGCCCAGCCCTCGACCGAGACCGAGGCATGGTGGCGAGACACCCTCAGCGGCTTCGACGAGCCCAACGCCCTGAGCAACACACAGCTCGAGCGAGACGAGCCCTCGGAGCTCGGCTACGGCCTCGAGTTCGTCGCCATGTCCAAGGACGAGGTCGCCGCCCTCGCGCGCGCGGCTCGGCGCCGGCGGGTGACCCTCTCGACCCTCGCCCACGCCGCCTGGGCGCTGCTGCTGGCCTGCTACAGCCGCCGCCAGGACGTGGTCTTCGGCAGCGCCGTGTCCGGGCGCCCCCCCGAGCTCGAGGGCATCGAGGAGATGGTCGGCATCACCCTCAACACGCTCCCGGTCCGGGTCCGAGTCGATCCCGAGCTCGAGCTCGGGACCTGGCTCGAGCTTCTTCAGCGCCAGCAGGCCGAGGCCCGGCTGCGCGAGCATGTGGCCCTGGGCGACATCCAGGCCTGGAGCGAGGTCCCCGGCGGCACCCCGCTCTTCGACAGCTTGCTGGTGTTCGAAAACTTTCCGGTCGACGCCAGCGGCCTCGAAGACGGCGCGGGGCTCCGCCTCGGCGAATACGCGTTTGTGGAGCGAGCGAACTTCCCGCTCACGGTGATGCTCGAGATTCGTGAGACCGGCGGCGGCCGCCTCGGGGTCGGCTGGAACGAAGATCGCTTCGACCGCGAGACGATGCGGCGGCTGCTCGCGCACATGCGTCACCTGCTCGCGGCCATGGCCAAAGATGGCCCCCGCCTGCTCCGCGACCTCAGCCCCCTCGACGCCGACGAGCGCGCCCAGCTGCGGGTGTTCAGCCGAGCCGAGCGCCCCCTCGGAGGCCGACCCCAGACCTTGACGGAGCAGGTCGAAGCCCACGCGCGCGCCACCCCAGACGCCCCAGCTCTAATTTTCGTCGGGGCCCAGCAGCGCGAGCTCTCCTACGCCGAGCTGGTCACCCAGGCCCAGGCCATCGCCGGTCGGCTCCGCCGGGCGGGCGTCGGCCGTGGGGATCGCGTGGTCGTCAGCATGCGGCCCTCCCCCCTCCGGCTCGCGGTCGTGCTCGGCATCACCCGTGCGGGCGCAGCCTGGGTCCCCGTCGAGACCAGCTTCCCCGACACTCGCCTCAGCGAGATCGTCGAGGACTGTGGGGCCGCGCAGGTCCTCGTCGACGCCGACGGTCCCCGGGCCCACGTCCAGGGCGTCACCCCGGTCGGTGCGGGCTTCGAACTGGCCGACGATCATGCCCCCGCTCTCGAGGGCAAGGGCGAGGGCGAGGGCGCGGACACGGGCGAGGGCGAGGGCAGGCTCGACGACCTCGCCTACATTATCTACACCTCGGGCTCGACCGGCCTCCCCAAGGGAGTCGCCGTCACTCACCGCTCGGCCGATCACCTGGTCCGGGCACAGATCGAGGCCTTTGACGTCGACCCCTCGAGCCGCGTCCTCCAGTTCGCGTCGCTGAGCTGGGACGCCGCGGTGTCCGAGATTTTCACTGCGCTGTGCTCGGGCGCCTGCGTCGTGGCTGCGCCGCGCGAGCGCTTGATCCCCTCGCGCGAGATGCTCGATCTCATCGACGAGCTCGCCGTCACCCACCTGACCTTGCCTCCCTCCGTGCTCGCCCAGCTCCCCGTCCGGGCCCTGCCCAAACTGCGGACCCTGGTCTCTGCTGGCGAGCCCTGTCCCACCGAGCTCGCCCGCACCTGGGGCCCCGGGCGCCTGTTCATCAACGCCTACGGCCCCACCGAGCTCACGGTGTGCGCGAGCCTGGGACCGGTCGATCCCCAGGAAGACCGCACCCCGACCATCGGCCGGCCTCTGGGCGACGCCCGGATCTACATCCTCGACGGCGAGCTCCGCCCGGTCCCCCTCGGCGTCGTCGGTGAGCTCTGCGTCGGCGGCCCAGGCGTCGCCCAGGGCTACTGGAATCGGCCGGCCCAGACCGCTGCGTCGTTCATCCCCGACCCCTTCGTGGACCTCTCCATGGACCTCTCCATGAAGGGGGAGGCCGGCGAGAACCCGCGCATGTATCGCAGCGGTGACCTCGCCCGCTTCCTCCCCGACGGCCGCATCGAGTTTGTCGGGCGGCGTGACCAACAGCTCAAGTTTCGTGGGTTCAGGATCGAAGCCGGCGAGATCGAGACCGTGGCTCGCCAGCACCCCGGGGTCGCCGCTGCCGCCGTCGACGTCGTCGGCGAAGGCCCGAGCGCGCGCCTCGTCACCTGGATCGTGGGCGAGCGCGACTACCACGGCCCGCAGTGGTGGCCCTCGATCGCCGAGTACCTCGTCTACGACGAACTCGCCTATCACGCGATGACCAGCGATGAGCGACGCAACGACAGCTACCGCAGCGCCCTGGCCGAGACCGTCCGTGATCGAGTCGTGCTCGAGGTCGGACCCGGACCCGAGGCGATTCTCTCTCGTCTGTGTGTGGAGGCCGGAGCGCGCAAGGTCTACGCCGTCGAGCTGCTCCGCGACACCTGGGAGAAGGCCTCCGCGCGCGTCCGCGAACTCGGGCTCGAGGACGTCATCGAGGTCATCCACGCCGACGCGACGGCCGTCGAGCTCCCCGAGCTGACCGAGGTCTGCGTGTCGGAGATCGTCGGCGCCATCGGTGGCTGCGAGGGCTCTGCCGTGATCATGAACGGGGTCCGCAGGCTCATGACCCCCGACGCGCGCATGGTCCCCGAGCGCAGCGTCACGCTGATCGCCCCGGTCGAGCTGCCCGCCGAGCTCCTCGCACAGCTCGCCTTCGACGCCCTCCCGGCCCGCTACGTCGAGCGCATCTTCGCCGAGGTCGGTCGGCCCTTCGACCTGCGCCTCAGCGTGCGCGGGCTGGACCACTCCCACCTCCTCGCCCCGCCTCGTGTGTTCGAGGATCTCGACTACCGCAGCGAGGTCGAGGCCGAACGCGACGAGATCGAAGAGTTCGAGATCACCCGGGCGGGGACCATCCACGGCTTCCTGGTCTGGCTCACCCTCGACTGCGGCGCCGGCCCGGTGCTCGACATCCTCCGCCACGAGCACTGCTGGCTGCCCGTGTTCTTCCCCGCCCTCTATCCGGGCGAGGCCGTCGAGGCCGGCGATCGGCTCTCGCTGCGCTGCCGGACCACGCTCTGCGAGGACCAACTGCACCCCGACTACCGCGTCGACGGGACCCTCGAGCGACAGACTGGCGAGACCCTGCGCTTCTCTCACCAGGCTCCTCACCACGCCCCGGTGTTCAAGGCCTCGCCCTTTTACGCCGAGCTCTTCGCTACAGCCGAGATCCCCCGCCACCCACCCGCGAGCCGCGGAGGCCTCGACCCCGAAGCGGTCTTGCGCCGCCTGAAGAGCCGCCTGCCCGAGCACATGGTCCCGAGCCGGCTCGTCGTCGTCGACGAGCTCCCCCTCCTCGACAGCGGCAAGCTCGACCGCCGCGCCCTACATCAGACCCTGAGTGAGACCCTGCGCGGCGAACCTGGGGCCCCGCGCGAGCGCGCCCAAGCGGCCACCGAGCGGGTCCTCGACAACGACGCCGAGCGCCTCGTCGCCGAGATTTGGCAGGAGCTGCTCGAGCTCGAGCACATCGGCCTGCGCACCAACTTCTTCGACGCTGGCGGTCACTCACTGCTGTTGATCGACGTCCAGGAGCGGCTCAAGACCGCCGGCTTCGAGGTCCTCGTGTCCGACCTGTTCAAATATCCGACGGTCGAGGCGCTCGCGGATCGCCTGAGCCACGGCCAGTCCTCCGATGTTCGTACGGGCGCTGCCGAGCAAGCTTCGCGCCGCCGCGAGGCTCGCTCCCAGCGCTCGGCGACCCGCAAGCGCAGCGCTCGTCGCCTACCTCGGAGCCCGCGATGATCCGTACGGGAGCACTCGGCGGGCAGTCTTTCCCCCGGGTCGTCGAGACCGAGGGCGGCTCACCGGCGGCACTCACCGCCTGGCTCGACGAGCACCAGGGCCAGGTCGACGCCTGGCTCCTCGAGCACGGCGCCGTGCTCTTTCGCGGCTTCGGGATCGACGACGACGACGACTTCACCCGGCTCAGCCGGCGCTTCATCCAAAAGCTCGACCTCTACGTCGAGGGCAATTCTCCGCGCCACCACACCAGCGAGTTCGTCTATACGGCGACGAACTACCCGCCCGAGTTCGACATCTCCATCCACAACGAGCTGTCCTACGCCCATACGCCCCCACAGCGCCTGTTCTTCTACTGTCAGCAACCACCGCTGCGCGGCGGCCAGACCCCCCTCGCCAGCTGCCGCCGCGCCCTCGAGCTCCTCGATCCCGAGGTCCTCGACCGTTTCACCCGCCTCGGCGTGTGCTACACCCAAAACCTTCACGGCGGCGTCGGGCTCGGGCGCTCCTGGCAACAGACCTTCGAGACCGAAGACCGGGGCGAGGTCGAGCGCTACCTGAGCGCGGGCGAGGTCGAGGCGACCTGGCTGGACAACGGCGGGCTGCGAACCCGGCAGGTCCGACCCGCGACGCAGCGCCATCCGCTGACCGCAGAGCGAGTGTGGTTCAACCAGGCGGACCAGTGGCACATCAGCAACCTCGACGCGCGCTCGCGCCGAGCCATCGAGCGCTTTCTGTCCGAGGACCAGTACCCCCTGCACGCCGAATTTGGCGACGGCACAGCGATCCCCCCCAGCGACCTCGACCACATCCGCTCGACCCTGTGGGGCAGCAGGGTCGGCTTTGACTGGCGTCGGGGCGACGCCCTCATCCTCGACAACTACCTCGTGGCGCACGGCCGCAGCGCCTTCACCGGCCCTCGAAACATACGCGTCGCCATGGGTGGAAGCGTCGCGCCCCCCACCCAGGAGCCCACATGAACCAGCCAAGCCAGGCAATCGCTATCATCGGCATGGCCTGCCGTTTTCCAGGCGCCGACTCCCCCGAGCAGTTCTGGCGCAACCTCCGGGCCGGCGTCGAGTCCATCGAGCTCTTCACCACCGAGCAGTTGCTGGCCGCCGGAGTCCCCCGCGAACAGTTCGAGCAGCCCGGCTACATCGCCGCCAAGGCCTCGATCTCCGATCCGCGGTGCTTCGACGCCGACTTCTTCGGCTTCAGCCCCCGCGAAGCCGCGCTCATGGATCCGCAACAGCGCGTCTTCCTCGAGTGTGCCTGGGCCGCTCTCGAGCACGCCGGCTACACGCCCGAGACGGCCGAGCGGGTCGGGGTGTTCGCCGGTTCCATCCTCAGCACCTACCTGCTGACGAACCTGTGGCCAAACCGCGAGCTGATCGCGGGCGCCGGAAATTTTCAGACTGCGGTCGGCAACGACCCCACCTTCCTGGCCACCAGCACCTCCTACCAGCTCGACCTGAGCGGCCCTAGCCTCTCCCTGGGCACGGCCTGCTCGACCTCCCTCGTCGCCGTCCACGTCGCCTGCCAGAGCCTGCTCGCCTTCGAGTCCGACATGGCGCTCGCCGGCGGCGTGTCGATCCACGTGCCCCTCGTCGGCGGCTACCGCTTCGAGGAGGGCGGCATTCTCTCGCCAGACGGCCACTGCCGGCCCTTCGACGCCGACGCGGCCGGGACCGTGTCCGGCGATGGAGCCGGGCTCGTCGTCCTCGCGCGCCTCGAGGACGCGATCGCCAACGGCGACTTCATCCACGCGATCATTCGCGGCTCGGCGATCAACAACGATGGGCGCACCAAGGTCGGGTTCACGGCGCCCAGCGTCACTGGACAAGCCAGCGTCATCGCAGAGGCGCTCAGCATCGCAGAGCTCGACGCGAGCGAGATCGACCTCATCGAGGCCCACGGCGCCGGCACCCCGCTCGGGGATCCGATCGAGGTCGCCGCCCTCGTCGAGGCCTTCGGTGAGACCGAGCCCCACTCCTGTGTGCTCGGATCCGTCAAGAGCAACGTCGGCCACCTCGACGCCGCCGCTGGCATCGCCGGCCTGATCAAGGCCACGATGGCGGTCCGCCACCGCGAGCTCCCTCCGACGCTGCACTTTCGCCGGCCCAACCCCCAGCTCGACCTCGAGCACAGCCCCTTTCACATCAACACCGAGGTCCTGCCCTGCCCCCACGACGGGGTGATGCGCGCGGGCGTCAGCGCCTTTGGGATCGGTGGGACCAACGCCCACGTCATCCTCGAGCAAGCGCCCCCGAGTGAGTCGACCCCGAGCGAGCGGCCCTTCGAACTCCTGGTCCTGTCCGCGCGGACGCCCGCCGCCCTCGAGCGCGCGACCGAGGGACTCGCGGCCCACATCGACCACATCGACGGGGCAGCGCCCACGAATTTCTCCGACCTCGCCGCGACCTTGCGGGGAGGCCGGCGCAGCTTCGGGTGTCGGCGTGTCCTGGTCTGCCGCGCAGACGGCAGCGACGCGAGCGCGGTGTTGCGAGATCCGAGCCGCCGCACAGACGCGACCCAGCGCAGCGATCGCGCCGGCGTGGCCTTCATGTTCCCCGGGCTCGGCGACCACTACGAGGGCATGGGCTGGGAGCTCTACTGCACCGAGCCCGTCTTTCGAGCCAGCGTGGACGCCAGCGCCCAGCTGTTGAAGGGCCACCTCGACATCGACCTCCGCGACGCGCTCTACCCCAACCGGAGCTGGGCCACGCCCACCCTCGAGCCCGAGCCGCTCTCGAGCGCCGCCCCCAAGCTCGATCTCCGGGCGATCATGGCCCGCTCCCGCGGACAGACAAAGACCAGCACCGACGACCGCCCTGCGATCGCGCAGCCCTCGATCTTCGTGACTGAAGTCGCCCTCGCCCGCCTGCTCGAGAGCTGGGGGATCGAGGCGAGCATCATGGTCGGCTACAGCATCGGGGAGTTCGCCGCAGCCCACCTCGCCGGCGTGCTCTCCCTCGCCGATGCCCTCGAGCTGGTCGCCACACGCGCGAAGCTGATCCAGACCCAGGTCGCCCCCGGGGCGATGCTCGCCGTCCCCCTGTCCGAGGCTCAGCTGCTCTCCCGGCTGCCCGAGGGCCTGTCCCTCGCCGCCGTCAACGGTGACGAGCTGTGCGTCGCGTCCGGACCCGAGGAGCTCATCGCCCAGCTGCGCGCGCAGCTGGACGAGGCGCAGATCAGCTCACAGCCGCTGCAGAGCACCCACGCCTATCACTCGACCATGATGGAGGCCATCGTCGAGCCCCTGCGCGCGGCCCTGCGCCGGATGACCCTCCATCCCCCCGAGCGCCCCTACGTGTCGTGTGTGACCGGTCGGCCGATCACCCCCGAGGAGGCCGTCGACCCCGACTATTGGGCCGAGCACCTGTGTCGAACCGTGCGCTTCCAGGACGCGCTCGGCCACCTGCTGGACAACGAGGACTGGGTCCTGCTCGAGGTCGGCCCCGGACAGTCCCTCAGCTCGCACGCGATCCGCGAGCGAGCCGTGAACGCCGGCAACAACCTCGGCAACCCCAACAGGCGGGTCATACCGACCATGCGCCGGGCCTTCGACAGTCAGCCCGAGTCGAGCGTACTGCTCCGCGGGGTCGGCGAGCTGTGGCTCGAGGGCGTCGAGTTTGATCCCGCGCGCTTCCTGTCCCGGCCCGGGCAACGGCGCGTGCCCCTGCCGACCTATCCCTTCGAGCGTGAGCGCCACTGGTACGCACCGCCGAGCGAGACCTCGACCGACCGCTCGCAGCGCTCCCAGGGCCGCCGGGCAGACGTCAGCGACTGGTTCTACCTGCCCAGCTGGCGCCCCACGGCCCGACCTCCCGCCCGCGACGGCGTCGAGCGCTGGCTGGTCCTGGGCGAGGCATCGGCGCTCAGCGATCGCCTGGTCGCCGACCTGCGCCGGGCCGGCGCGAGCGTGACCCAGGGAACCCTGTCCGACGACCTCGGAGCGCTGACCCAGACCGCGGCCGCCCAGCACATCGTCCACCTCGGGCTGTGCACCGGGCCCTCGCCCGAGGCCCCCTCGCTCGCGCGCTTCGAGGCGATCCAGGAGCTCGGCTACCTCGCCATCCTCGATCTCCTCCAGACCATCACTCGCGAAGGCCTCGCCCTCCCCGAGCAGCTCCTCATCGTCGCCGACGGCCTGTTCGAGGTCGATGGTCACGAGCAGCTCGTGCCCGAGAAGGCCACCGTCCGCGGCCCCGCCCTCGTCGCCCCGCAGGAGTACTCGGGGCTCACCTGCCGGGTGATCGACCTGGGCACGGGTGACGATGACGCGCGGGCGACCTGGCTCCTCGACGAGGTCACCGCCGACGCCCGAGACCCCGCCGTCGCCTATCGACGTGGACGGCGCTGGGTCGAGCACTACGAGGCCGTTCGCCTCGAGGCCGTCGAAGCTCGACGCGAGGTCTTGCGCGAGAGAGGCGTCTACCTGATCACCGGAGGCCTCGGCGGCGTCGGCCTCGTGCTCGCCGCACGCCTGGCTCGTCGGCTCCAGGCCCGCCTCGCCCTGCTCGGACGTCGGCGACTCCCCGCGCGCGAGGACTGGACCACGTGGCTCGCCGAGCACGACGAGAACAGGGACGAGAACAGGGACGAGAACGAGGTCATCGCCCGGCGGATCCGGGCGGTACAGGAGCTCGAGTCCCTCGGCGCGGAGGTCCTGGTCCTCGACGCCGACGTCTCCGACGCGGCGGCGATGGGCCGGGCGCTGGAGACCATCGACGCCCGCTTTGGCGAGCTCCACGGCGTCTTTCACTGCGCCGGAAAACTCGGCGTCGAGACCTTCTGCGAGATCGCCCAGGCCGACGCGGAACAGGCCCGTGCGCAGTTCGAGTCCAAGGTCCACGGCCTCTTCGTCCTCGACGAGGTCCTCGGCGGGCGAGAGCTCGACTTTTGCAACCTCGTCTCCTCCCTGTCCGCGGTCCTCGGCGGCCTCGGCTTCGCCGCCTACGCTGCCGCCAACCTGTTCATGGACGCGTTTTGCACCTGGAAGCACCCGCGCAGCCGGGTCCCGTGGTCTGCCATCGACTGGGACAGCTGGCGCCTCGACGACCTTCACCCCGTCATCGACGGACTCGGCGCGAGCGTCCAGGCCTTCGACATGAGCCCCGAGGAAGGCGCCGAGGCCTGCGTCCGCGTCCTCTCCCAGCCCAGCCTCGCCCGCGTCGTCGTGTCCTCGGGCGACCTCCATGAGCGGCTGCAGCAGTGGGCCGCAGGCGCTCCCCAGGCGGCGAGCCTGCCGACCACCCTCTTCCCCCGGCCGACGATGAAGACGAACTTCCTCGCCCCGCGTGGCCCCCTCGAGCGCGAGATCGCGGGGATCTGGTCCGAGCTCTTTGGCATCGCCGACATCGGCGTCCATGACAATTTCTTCGACCTCGGCGGCCACAGCCTGCTCGCTACCCAGCTCAACGCTCGGCTCTACGCCAACCTCAACGTCGAGATGTCCCTCGCCGCGCTCCTCCAAGCGCCCACCATCGCGCAGCTCGCCGATATCATCACACAACAACGGGCCGAGGCAGCCGAGCCCCAGCTCATCGAGCAGCTCATCACCGAGGTCGGCGGACTGTCCTCCGACGAGATCGAGCAGTTGTTGGCCGCCGAGAACTACGAGGCACAATCGCCATGAGCACGATCAAGACCGACGACCCCCGCACCGCGCTCAGTCCCAACCTCAAAGCCGCGGTCAAGGACCTCAAGGACCTCAAGGACCTCAAGGACCTCACCAAGTCCGGCAAGGCGATGAAGGCCGTGCTCAAGGCCCTCGCGCGCGCCCCCGCTCCCTCGCAGCGCGAGCAGCTGCGCCAGCGACTCGACAGCCTGTCCCCGGCGCAGCGCGAGCTCTTGTTGCTGCGCCTGGACAAGCGCGCGGCCGAGTCTCCGGAGGCCCAGGTCAGCCGGCGACCCGAGCTCCGAGCGGGCCCCCGCGGCCCGAGCACCGAAATCCCCCTGTCCTTCGCCCAGGAGCGCATGTGGTTCCTCGAGTGCATGAAGCCCGGTGACCCTGCACGGATCCTGTGCGGCGCGCTCCGCCTGCACGGCCCGCTTCGAGCCGACGCGCTCCAGACCACCCTCGACGCCCTCCTCGCCCGCCACGATCCCTTCCGCGCCACGATCCTCAAAGTCGGAGGAGGTCGGCCCATCCAGCTCATCCGCCCCCCTGCCCCGCTCCCCCTGCGTCGCTTCGACCTCTCGACGCTGCCCCCCGAGGAGCGCGAGCGCGAGCGCGAGCGCATCTACCTCGAGGACAGCCGCGCGGCCTTCGACCTGAGCGAGGGGCCCTTGCTGCGCGCGAGCCTGGTGCGCGTCGCCGACGAGGACCATATGCTCATCCTCGCCATGCACCACATCGCGGCCGATGGCTGGTCGATCGCCGTGGTCATGAGAGAGCTCCAACAGCTCTACGCAGCCACCCTCGAAGGCCGCGACTCACCGCTGGCGCCCCTGTCCGTGCACTATGGCGACTTCGCCCGCTGGCAGCGAGAGCGCCTCGACGCCGACGCGATGGAGCGCGAGCTGAGCTACTGGCGCGAGCGCCTCGCCGACCTCCCCGCTCCCCTCGAGCTCGAGCCCGACCGCCGCCCCGCGAGCGGGGGCAGCTCTCGCGGCGGCAGCTGCAGCATGCGCATGAACGCCTCGCTGCACGCCGCCCTCGAGCAGCTCGCCCGCGAGCGGCAGACCTCCCTGTTCTCGACCCTGCTGTGCGGCTTCATGCTGCTGCTCTCCCGGCTCACCGACCGTGAAGACATCATCGTCGGCCTGCCCGTCAGCGGGCGCAATCGCGTCGAGACCGAGGCCATGGTCGGCCTGTTCATCAACACCCTCGTGCTGCGGACGAAGCTCTCGCCCCAAGACAGCTTCCGCGCGAACCTCGACCGGGTCCGCCAGGCCTTCCTCGAGAGTCTCGAGCATGTCGAGGTCCCCATCGACCGCCTCGTGCAAGAGCTCGCCCCCGAGCGCGCTGGGTCCGGCAACCCGCTCTACGAGACCGTCTTCAACTTCACGCCGCAGCAGACTCGGCGGATCGAGCTCCCGGGCTTCGAGGCGCATTTCGAGGACGCCCCGATCAAGGGCGCCAAGTTCTCGATGGAGCTGTTCGTCACCGAGTTCGAAGACGGATTCGAGCTCGAGATCGTGTTCCCCAGCGAGCGCTACGACGCCGCCCGCATGCAGGCCTTTCTCGCCCAATACCAGGCGCTTTTGAGCGAGGCCTGCCGGCATCCAGAGCTCGCCTGTGCCCAGTTCGATCTGTCGCCAGTCGACGACCGAGGCCCCCGAGCGAGCGAGGAGGCCGCGCCAGAGGACTACGAAAACTTGGTGCACACGATCGCCCTTCACGTGCGCGAGAGTGGAGAGCTCACCGCTCTCGAGCGAGGCGACGCCAAGCTCGACTACAGCCAGCTCGGCGCCGCGATGGCTGTGGTCGCCGACCAGCTCGAAGCCCTCGAGCTCGGGCCGGGAGACGTCGTCGCAATCGCCGGACCCCGAAGCATGACCGTGATCTCTGCGATGGCCGGCGTGCTCCTTCGTCGCTGCGTGCTCCTGACCCTCAGCCCCGCCCTGCCCCTCGAGCGACGCCTCGCCATGTGCCGAGAAGCGGGGGCGCGGGCGCTGCTCCACATCCACAGCGACGACCTGACCGAGGCGCTGCGTGAGGTCGACGGGATCGAGCTCGTCGACCTCGACACCCTTCCCCCCAGCTCGGACGCCTTCGCCCTGCACCTCGAGCGCGTCCCCTTGCTCGCGGGCCGCGACGACCCTGCCTATGTGTTTTTTACCTCCGGCAGCACCGGCGTCCCCAAGGGCGTCCTGGGTACGAGCGCCGGCCTCGCGCACTTCCTGACCTGGCAGCGCGCGACCTTCGACCTCGGTCCCGGTGACCGCTGCGCCCAGCTGACGGGGCTCAGCTTCGACGTCGTACTCCGCGACGTGTTCCTCGTCCTCAGCGCGGGCGGGACCCTGGTCCTGCCCGAAGACCCGGACGACCAGGCGGGAACCCGGGCGCTCCAGTGGCTCGCCGAGCGATCCATCACCGTCGCCCACACCGTGCCCTCTGTGCTCGCGGCGTGGCTCCGGGGTTCCTCCCAGTCCCGCGTCGACAGCATGCGGTGGCTGTTCTCGGCTGGTGAACCCCTCAGCGCGAGCCTGGTCGAGCGCTGGCGCGAGCGCTGCAGCGGAGAGGTCATCAACCTCTACGGGCCGACCGAGACCAGCCTCGCCAAATTCTGCTACCCCGTCCCCCCCCCCCCCCCCCCCGGGCACCCCC